>Ga0209367_1000681_pt1 | contig 36519 bp, 25 predicted proteins | sample WorMetLIZISLAND2_FD_187412 | JGI IMG/M metagenome (GOLD analysis project Ga0209367, IMG submission 187412) | Marine gutless worms symbiont microbial communities from Max Planck institute for Marine Microbiology, Germany - Olavius geniculatus... ... | reverse complement strand
TTGTGAGAGTTTATATCATTCACAAAAAGGCGCCATCGTCGCCAACGCCACACGCGCCTATGGCCGATGTGTATTATGGTCTCGATGGGCCGAGTCCAAGTGATATGCGATTTTCCAAACTATAACTACTGAACTGAAAATGCTATAAGCTTTCACGCGTCTCGTGAGGTTTGCTCAAATTTCTTTTTGAGTTTGTTGTCTAACTGTGCAGGCAAGGAGACAATGGTGATAGAGCCATAGAGGCTCAGCAGCGTGTCCATACACAGATGTTGCAGGCTGTTCTTAACGTGTCACAACAGCAGCAGCGGATGGAGGCATGCGATCTGCCTGACGGTGTGGTGTTGCCACTGCAGACGATGGAAGACCTCAGGCAACTAGAGAAGAAGCTAAAAAATGTCGAAACAAAGACATCACTATTAAGTTAGTCTGTAAAATTTTTATATTTTTATACATTGTATTCCATAAAAAAAACGTTACCCGTTTATGTTTGTGATAATTTTTTTACGCGCGAAAGCAGCTACTGCTTTTAGCGCATCTTAGCCATCGCAATTCTATCTGTTTGACTGTTTGTCTGACACACGGGTAAATCAGTCAAAAATGATGCAAGCTAGGATCACCAAATTTTCACCGTCGGCTGCCTGGAAGACTCTAGTTTCAGGAACCGTAAAGCTTTCCCATAAATTTGAAAGGGGTCACCTTGAACGAGGGCGCTAAATAAAAAGAAAATGGGCAAAATTTGCGATTTCCGGCCAATAAATCGCTGTATCTCAGTAACGGTGCGAGATAGGGCCCATAGGTTACTATTAATCACTAAAGTCGTAAATGCAGATAATTTAGGAACATTCTATCGCTATGTAAACCGGAGATTAACTAGCAAATCCGGTATTGGCCCTCTTTACGATAACCATGGGAAACTTGTATCTGACAATGCCACTAAAGCCAACTTACTCAATCACTACTTTGCTTCTGTTTGCACCGACGATAATGGGTGTATGCCCAATGTGTATCATCGCGTTGATTCCACGTGTTCTCTTAGTGATATCTCATTTACTGTGAACAATGTTGAAGCTGCCATTAAGAGGTTTAAGAGTAATTTAAGCAGTGGGCCTGATGAATTACCGCCTTTGCTTTTTAAGAAGCTTGGCTTAGTGATTGCCCAACCTTTGGCCATTTTTTACCATCAATTTTTTTCTGTCTCATTAATACCTCCTGAATGAAAACATGCAGTTATCACTCTTATATTCAAAAAAGGTTTCTCCTCTTCCGTTTCTAACTATAGGCCTAGCATATTTAACTAGCAAGATTATGGACAGAATCATATCCGATCAGATGCACAGTTACTTTCTCTCTAATGGACTCATAAACGAAGCACAACATGGGTTCTTAAGAGGCTTATCCACAACTACCAACCTACTTCATTGTGTTAATGACTGGTCATTAACATTACAGAACCGTTATGGTGTCACTATTGTTTACATAGACCTAGCCAAAGCGTTTGACACTGTGTCGCACGAAAAATTACTCTATCGTCTTTATTGTTATGGTATTAGTGGCAACCTTTTACAATGGTTGCGAAATTTCTTTACCGGCCGTACCCACTGTACCCGGGTCGGCAACTGCATCTCAGAAATATGTAACTTGCTTAGTGGAGTCATTCAGGGAAATAATATTGGTACTTTACTGTTTATCTGTTTTATCAATGAACTGGCTGAAATCCTTGGACCAATGTTTGTTACTGCAAAATTTTTTGCCGATGATTTGAAAGTATACGCTGAAGTGTTAACTACTATCGATGCTGACAGTTTTCAGTTCGCTCTTGATCGTATAACTGCATGGTGCAATGATTGGCAGTTGCAAATCGCAGTTAAAAAGTGTAGCATTCTGAACATTGGTCCTACCACTCTCAGCACTGATTTTCAAATTGATGGTAATGTACTTCCTGCTGTTAGTAAAGTCAAAGACCTTGGTATTACTTTCGACAGTATTTTGTCGGCTACATCTCATGTTAGGTTTGTGGTTGTTATTGCCAATCAGCGTGTTAATTTGTTATTGCGTTCTTTTCTCACTCGTAATAGATCTGTGCTCGTTAAAGCTTACATTGCATACGTTCGGCCCATTCTAGAATATGGCTCTGTGGTTTGGTCACCTTATAAAACTGGCGATATATCCTGCATTGAGCAAGTCCAGCGGTGATTCACCAAACGTCTTCCAGGCTTAAAGTATGTTGCCTATCGCGACCGGTTGGCTGTTACTTATGTTGAAACCCTTAAATTCAGGCGACTTTATGCTAACTTAGTAATGTGTTACAAAATCGTTTTTAGACTAATTAATGTTGACTTTCACACATTTTTTCGTCTTGCACCTTCAAACAACACTCATGGTCACCGTTATAAATTGTTTGTGGAGCAGTGAACCCATAATGTGCGTTATTATTTTTTTAGTAGGCGTGTGGTTAATGTATGGAACCATTTACCATTTGATACTGATTTTTTTCTTTTGCTAGGTTTAAAGCTGCTTTGAAACGTACTGATTTGTCGAAGTTTTTAACCTATTGTACTGATTAAGATAGTTGTCAGTGCTTCGTATGGAGCCTTTCTGTCCTTGCCTGACATTGTAATCTTATTTGTATCTGTGTTTAGCTTCTGTTTTTGAATGTCAGTGATAAACTAATAAATAATAAATAAATAATAATAATAATAATAGGAAGTCGTACACTGGCTGTCGATTGCCACCAAATTCAATGACCTTGAATGATTTTAAACGTCAAAATAGAAGGTTTTAATGGATTTTTGGCAATTTCGGGCTGCGACAGAAGTCTATATCATTTACAAGGTAGCGCCACGCAACTATCGTTATGCGATCCAGATAGAGAATTTGGTATTTGTATATTAACTTAGCGTGAACACCCCAATTTTCAGCTAAATTACTGAACCGGAACTGCTATAGGCTTTCACGCATCTCTTTAGCATTAGCTCAAATTTCTTGTTTGGTGTGTGTTATTTTAACAAAAGTGGTGGACATTTTACGATTTTATCTTCAAAAATAACACAGTAATGTTGTTTAAGAAACTTTTTTAAAATGCTGATAACAGCTCATTATTTAGTGTTTGGTATGGAGAAATTATGAGAGATTTGTAGTTTTTTATACATAAATTTATTTTGTTGACTTCCAACTTTTTGTGTGCATCCTGTGCAGCAATATCTGCAGAAAATTGAAGACCTTTGAGGTATATTGTGTTTTTGGCTAGCCTGTTTGTATGCTTGATTGTCTCTATTCACTCTATTACTACTAAAGTTATAAACATATTTGTTTGAAACTTTTTGTATAGATGAGGCATAACAAGTAGTAGTGAGGTGTATAAGTTTTGTTTGTTTTCTTTGAGTACCAGTACTTCTGAGATAACTTTCAGATTTCTACTGTTTGAGATATACGTATACACAAGACACATTCAATTATTTATAATCATAACTGTGTAAAAATAATTTAACAGCAGTACTTTATTTGCCTGTTCAAAGCCGATACCTTAAATCCGTCGGAGGCAAAAGTGTGGGTGACACAACGCGAAGCATATTGAAGTATGTGCTTGATTGTGCACTGGCTCGGCAGGTGAACTTTGCTGGCCGTGGGCAGAAGACTGCAGTTGGCGACATGGCCATAACTGCTGTTGTTATTTGTAAGTAATTTCTGCTTTGTGTATTGTTTTCATATGCATCAAATGTTTTATGTGTTCTGAAATATTTGCTTTAAAGTGTCACCAAGGTTTAATAGGTGGTTTTTTAAATGTTTGTATTATACTTCCAAATTATCATAAGAACTTTAGATAGAAACCAAAAATTTCAGTAATTTGTGAAAGTTTAATACAGTGGACAGTGGTGAATGTGTGACGTATAAAGTGCATGGTGACATCATTGATTTTTTGTGTTCAGTCAATGATAGATGGTGCCCTTGTAATGATCTGTCTTGTTACGGCACATTAGATATTGTTTGTTTTGTCTGTGCTGTTATTATTTCTGTTACTGTTAAAACAGCCTGAATTATGTTGTAGCTGCTGTCCGTCGCAACCGCCTGCTGAACAAGCCATCTAATTCGGAGGTCGAATCTCAGAACAAACTGTGGCTGCGCCAGTCATGCGACGCAAATGGCGGCCGACAAATGAGAGATAACAAGAAGAAGAAGAAGGAGAAGACCACGCAGCATCGTTTACCGGCCAGTGAAAGTGATGTTGAACAGAGTGATTAGTGAGTTTGCCGTTTGATGGTATATTCCGGACTGATGTTGTCATTCAGTATTATTGATTTGCGGAGTTTGCCGTTTAATGATATCTTCCGGACTGATGTTGTCATTCAGTATTATTGTTTGCCGTTTAATGGTATATTCTGTGTTTGATGCGGACTGACCCCCTGTCTTTCAACAGACAGCATTATCACATTGATGTCTGTCTGGAAGATAACAAAAAAAATTATAAGAACTACCATTATGTTAATTACATATACACGCGTATAATGGAGTTTTTACAATTTAGGTTAACCTCGTTTTGTGTTTCTGTAAAAGTTAAACTTTCTGTTTATTGTAAAATTTAAACTTACTATTCCATTATTGTGTTTTTGTGCATTCTGCCTGAAAAGGCCGTTCCCGAAATGACTGTGTCGGGTGGGATGTTAAACCTTGCTCACTCATTCACTCACTTTTCCGAACTGATGTTGTCATTCGGTATTATTAATTTGTGGATATTTGCACTCAAAGTCGAAAGTTGTCTTATATCACGGCAAATTATGGACGTTTTTTACCTTCCAAAATTTTAAGGAGAGATGCCCCCATAAATTGTACTTGTGTTAACACTTCCACCCAGCGGTACATCACATGGTAAAGTTTTGTGAAGCTACTCCCCTTAGCGCCAAAGTTATCAGGGTTTCTACAGGTCAGAGAAAACTGGAAAAAGTAATGTAAGTTGTGTGATCAGGAAAAGTTAGGGAAAAATATTATTTTTGAAAAGTCATAAAAATTTGCAGCTTTCATTAAACGACCAAAAGCTACTGTAGAAGTGTTTCAGTTTCAGGGGATTTAGCCCCCTGACTCCCCGACCAGAGCCTCTGTTGTTTGCATATTTCTTCATTATTGGCTTGGTTTTTTGAGGAACGGTTTAGATTTCCTAGATTAAGTGTAGTATTGCAAGAGCTGGTGTGCGCAGTATTTCAGCTTCAGGGAGCTTCGCCCACCTCCTTTAACCCGACCTCTGTCATTTGCATATTGCTCCATTAACACTGTTTCATTAACTTATGACATAGTGTACCATTCCTGACATTTGTGCGATAGAGTTATTGTTTTAATAAGGTCAGAGAAAATGGTTCCATGATTGGAAAAGTGAAGGAAGTCAGGGAATTTTGCTACAAAAGACTTGTAGGAACCCTGCATTATAGTGGCTTATACGCTACATTTCAAACCAATTTTGGACATCCTAAAAAAAATTGTAAGGGAAACCCCCATTCCTGGTGGGGTGTGCACCAGCAAGCCAGGGCCATTTTCAGGGTGCAGCACCCTTTAGGCGCCAAAATATGCTGCACCGAAAAAGTCGATTTGGTGGATAAACATTAGCCGGGTGAACGCTGTGGTTAGTAGACCAAAGTTCACCATTTTTTTGTTTAACGCGGGAGGAATCGCAGAAAATAAATTAGTTGACCAACTTTGAAAATTATTAGAACTGCTATTACTACCATATGCACACTTATAATGATGTGTGTTTTTACAATTTTAACTTTAGATCATATTTATGTTTTTTTGTAAAGTTAAACTTCCTGTTCTATTTCGTTGTAAAGGTTAAACTTTTTGTTCTATTATTCTGTGTATTAAAAACTGTATGTGTATTTTTTGCCTGAAAAGACCATCCTCAAAATGACCTATACTGTGTGGGGTGAGACGTTAAACACTACTCACTCACTTCATCCATTTCGGAGATATTTACACTCAAAGTGGAAATGAGTCCGAAATTGAGCCAAATTTAGCACGTTTTACTTCCCATTTTTCTTTGGGAGGAGGCATACCCGAAAATTTCCAGACTGGCATTATGAAATTAAACATGCTTTTGACCTGGCGGCGATCGGTCGAGAGACCTCGGAGATCTTGCGTTAAAAAATAAAAAAAGAACTGCAGTAAAACAAAGCCTTCCGGGAACTTCTGTTTCGGGCAGCTTAAATACTGCAGCATTACACATTAGAAGCAATTAGTATTTTAAACAAAAATTTTAAAGACAAATCGAATTGCTGTACTAATTTTAAAAAAACAATAAAAATATAGGATGCAGGTTTTTTCGCGACAAATGGCAAGCAGAAGCACAAATTTTTTAGGCTTTAAAATGTTTTCTGGTACTTTTATTAATTAATTTGGTACAGATGTTATTTAGTATTAACTTGCCGAATTTGTGACTGTTGTTCAATGTGCAATGCAGTTACAGCATGCCGAGTATTCTGGTGCTTTGTTAGTCATTTATTTTAAATTCATTTACTGGTTGTGCATTAACTTGTAAAGTTTTTTATGTTTTGTTCATAGTGCAATAGTGTGCCTGAGACAGTATTAATTTGTTAACCTGTTATGTTTTGTTTTTTGTTTCTGGTGTTTTTTGTTTAAAGTTATCAAACAAAATACATTACCACAGTGTGGCTGTCTAGTTGAGTTACCGTTTTGGGGTTTTTTCCTGTTTATGTATACACAGAATTTGAAATTCATAGAATATTTTTTACATTGGGAACATTGTCATTTATATGCTTTAACCCCTAAATTTATGTGTGGCTACATCTCTACTAAAGTTTAACTTTCATGCAATTAACAGCAAATAATTACCTAAAATTTTAAAAAACTACATTAGCCCAATGTATAAATAAATATTGGCAGAAAGTTCAAACACAAAACATTGGCCCAATGATTATAATTATACATTGCGCCAGCAACCATTTATGCATTGGACCAATGTTGGAAACCAGACATTGGTCCAATAGAAAGTCCAACATTGGGCCAATGTTTTACCAATGTAACACGGTTAGGTGGGTTAAAGGTAACATCAAACTCTGATAAGGCCAAGGTCCACCTCATCAGCTTGGCACTACGTGGAGAAACCTGAGTTAAAAAGGTCAACGGGTTATGATCTGACAATACCGTGACCGGAAAGCCAAAAACCCAACGTTAGAACTTTTGAAAAGCCCAAATTGCTGCATAAGCTTCCTTCTCTACTGTAGACCATTTGCTCTGGGTGGGGCTAAGTTTAACACTTGCAAAAGCCACAGACCTTGGTTGACTATTTTCATCGGGTTGAGTTACCGCTGCGGCGACTGCATAGTCGCTCGCATCGACGCAAATTGTAAACGACTTATTACAGTCCATAATTGCCAGAGGAGCGGAAGCTGCTTTGATTAACAAAGTCTTCAGGCGGTCAAAAGCCTGTTGTTCCTTAGCTCCCCAAATTACCTTATCGGGTCGTCCCTTCTTAGTAAGCTTTGACAAATGGTAAGCCTGTTGCGCAAAGTCGGGAATAAATTCCCTAAAATAAAAAAAAACAAATATTTGCCTAACTTGTTTCTTGTTATCGGGTATTGACATGTTCTCTACTATAGTTGTCTTGTCTGGATCGGCCCTTCGAGAACCGGATCCAACGATCTGACTCACGAAAAGTACCTCACTCAACGCAAAGTTACATTTTCAGAAATTCAAAGTGAATCCCGACTGACGTATCTGTTGTAAGAATTGTTTTGTGTGTTTCAGGTGATGGCGCCAGTTTTCAGAAAAAAACTGACACGCCATCAACAAATGACGCAGTGAGTTTACGGATGGGCTGCAGAACCTGTTGCATCACCCGCACGAATGTACAACCACTAGATCTTATTCCAAATGGTGTTCGCATAAATTCGAATAGTCCAAACTCACAAGCAAATGCGGTGAGCCAATGATCTTTTTTACGGACCGCTGTTTGATAGTACCTTTTTGTAGCATCAAAAGTATTTATGAAACGGGCCTTACCGACCTCTTGCACAATGTCTGCAACATCGGGCGAAAAGTGGGTAGGCATCGGCTACAGTGTGTCGATTTACATAACTGTAATCCACTGCTAAACGCACTCCTCCCTTTCCATCTTTCCCCTTTAGGACACAGACCACTGGGCTTGCCCTTGGGCTGTTGAACTTACGAATTAGACCTTGTTTTTCCAGATCACTGAGTTGTTTTTGAACTTCATCTCTGAGTTTGACGGGTATTTTGTATGGCGGTAACCGCTTCGGCACGAAACTGTCTAATAAAGGAATCGCGTGTTAAGATAACCGACAAAACCCTGTGACGTCCGAAAAACAATCTGCATATTTGTCTAACAGTGAAAGTAATTCTGCCCTTTGTTGTGGTTGTAGGTGAGCTAGTTTGGATTTCTCGATGCGTTTACTTGGAAGTTTATCATCCGTGTTCACCGATGTGGTTTTAGGCACTATCACCTGACCAAAATCTGAATCTTTCTCGTATATTATAGCGCTGTTGCAACTTACTGTTATGCTCGAAGTAACATTACACGATACTTTGTAGGCCCGACAGTAAAATTTACGTAATTGGTTTGCGTGTATTTTGTGTTTTGAACCATTTAATTTTACAATGTAACTGTGTGGCGATTTTTTTACAGTTATTGTGGCTGGTCCTTGCCAACGCCTGAAGGTTTTGTTTAATGTGCTGTTTGGAACTAAAATTAGAACTTGTTCACCAACATTAAAAGTTTTGTCTTGACTGCGAAGATAGTAACGTGTAGTGTATTGAGTTTGTTTTTTATCAGCGTACCGTTCGGCGTCACCAAGACGTTCACGGAGCTCTTGGAAATACTCTACGACTCCCTTCCCAAGACTCAATGGTACGTCCTTTTCCCCTGTCAAGGTGTCTTTCAAGACTGCCAGTGGCCCTCTGGGTAGACGACCAAAAGCTAATAACCATGGAGGAACACCAGTGGTCTTGTTTACTGATTCTCTCAAAGCCCACAAAATGCAAGGCAAGTGAATATACCATTGCTTTGGATGGTCAATAGCAACCTTAAATATTGCTGATTTAATCAAGTCTACCATACGTTCCACTAAATTGCAAGCTTGTGGATGAGCTGGAGTCAAAAATCTGAGCAACAACCAAGTTGTCTCAACAATTCTGTGGTTAGATTGCCTCCGAAATTTGTCGCATTGTCCGACGAGATAAATCCGGCATTCCTGTTAACGAAAACAGGGTCAAAAGAGCATCACAAACGGATTTGGCATACAATGAATGTAGTGGGTAAGCAGCTGGCCAACGACTGGTGTATTAGCTGTGATAGATAAGGGGGTTAATTAGCTCCGCGGTAGCGGGTCATAGATGTTTGGGGATTATGCTACTGCAAGACACATTCGACACTCTCTATAGTTCAGATTAAATCTCTCTTTATTCTACATAAAAATGTCGAGTTGCTGCCTGAGTTAATAGCTGGGTCTGCTCGATGTCAGACTACGTCATCTCTTACCAATAACACTTAGCGTGATCGGAGTCGGGTCTGTGATTGCAGCGGTTTGGCCGCAATTTTCAGGGGAAAGTTTCAAGCTCTAAGCGGCCATATCTCACATACGGTCAAAATCACTGACAACCAGTGCGGTCGGCTATCCTAGCGAAAACTGGGCTTTTTGTTTCGCTGGCGACTTCCTATAGGCTGTCAGTAGTAACCGTATCTCCAGCGGTTTGGCCGGAATTTTCAGCGGAAAGTTTCAGCTCTAAGCGGTCATAAATCACTGTCAACCAGTGCGGTCGGCTATCCTAGCAACAGCTGGGCTTTTTGCTTCGCTAAACGGTGGTCTGTCAAAGGTCAGTCACAGACATATTGTGGCTAAACGGTAAATCGCAGAGGGTTGGCGATGGTGCCATAGGATAGTGCGCTGGCGAATTCCTATAGGCTGCCGGTGGTAACCATGTCTCCATCTGCAGCGGTTTGGCCGCAATTTTCTAAGTGGCCATATATCGAAAACGGTGAGAGATAGGGCCCAGGTTACTAGTGATCATCACTAATAGGTAATAGCATACGCGCTTTCAGATGAAATGAAAATTATCGACCTTGGATCACGCCGTCAAGGTCACTGACAACCAGTGCGGTCGGCTATCCTAGCGACACCTGGGCTTCTTATTTCACTGGACGTCATGGCGACTATTAATATTGCTGCAATGCTTCGCTAGACGGCGTGCGCCGGCGAGCTAATTGATACAGAACAGATGTTGGCACTCAGCGCGGCGGGCGAGCGACCATACTCGACGGCTGCAGCAGGCTACAGTTTTCGCAATTTTCAAACTTACGCCAAAAACGACGCGTAAAAGCTAGAAAGCTGAAATTTGGCACGAATGTTTACAGCCTAGAAAGCTTCATAAATGCGGCCGCTCGGCGGCGTTAAAGTCGGCATGGCGGCCTATGGCGAAAAAGGATTAAACTTATTTATCAGACTAAAAAAATTCGAGAAAATGTCTTAAATTTACCAGCATACTTGCATTGGTGCTGCCCACAATATATGCGAATTTGTAAAAAATTTAACTCGGGAAAAAAACGTTAGAAGATTTTGAATTTTTTTGCATAGGGCCTTATGGGCGAAAAATGGTTAAACTCATTTTTCAGGCTGGAAAAAAGTCAAGGATTTTTTAAAGATATATAAGTTATATATATATATATATATATAAGATATATAAAAAATAAGTTTAACCATTTTTCGCCTTATGGTTAAACTTATTTCTCAGGCTGGAAAAAAGTCAAGGATTTTTTAAAAATATATCAGCATATTTGCATTGTTGCTGTACACAATATATGCGAATTTATGAAAAATCGTACGGGGAGAAAAAAAGTTGGCCAATACCCGTAATGCAAATTTTTGGGAAAATGGCCAAAAAGTTGGCTAGGGGAGCGATATCGATATAGAGACGACATTGCCGATCCATCACAGGTAGTTCAAGCACTGTGTTAACGGCGACTTCTTTTTCTTATGGGAAAGCCAAAAATTCGACCCCCAACAGAATCAAAACCCCTGATCTGATTGAGATAAAATTTGGCACGGTTGATTACGTCGGCGAGACGACCGATTACGCAAAATTTCATGTAAATCTGCACAAGGGGGGCTTCTTGGCAAATAGGTGAAATATGCGCAAAATTTTTGTAGCTATATACCTTTTTTCAGAAACTCACCTACAGGTCAGACCCTTCAGCGGATTTTTGCGCGCAATAGCTCAAACGACGCGATTTCGCGCAAGGATGTGCCTTTTGGGGGTAAAAAAATTTGAAATTAATGTTTAACGTATTTATTCGCAAAAATCGAAAAAATTACAATACAATGGCGCCTATGGGGAAAATTAAGCAATTCTTTAAACGGTCATAACTTTGGCTGTGTATAAGATAGAGTCGTAATTTTTGGTTATATAAGGTTTTCGGGGATGGCGAATCTAACGGTGTCATTTAATTTTACTTTGGACTCTTTCTGGTTGCCATGGCAACAAAATTTGGGACAAAATTGGCTATAACTCGGCTTGTGTAGGAGATTTTTGCGAGATTTTTGCGCCTATAGGGGGGTTTTCGGGGATGGGCCATCGAATGCTGCCAATTGCATATTTCCCCGACCGACCCCCGTTGCCATGGCAACGAAATTTATTTAGCAGCACATTGACACACAGTCAGTGTGATGCAGGCAATATCACCTTTTGTAATTTTTGCTGTTTTCGATGTGCAAGTCCTTAAATGTTGCCGTTAACAAGTGTATAAACTAATGTTTTGTACATTTATATATATAAAGATCTACCGAAGAACACGACATCGGAGTCATTATATTAACTCCTTCACATAACGTAGTCCTGTCACCCTCTTGCCCCTAGTTAAAAAAAAATTTAGGGAGTTAAATTTTATTTTTTTAATTTAAAAAAAAATTCCAAAAATTTTGAAGTCCGAAAGCAAAATTTCAAGAATTTTGACCTTAAGATTCTTTCCCCAGCAACTCGACATCGACTTAATCTAACAAAATATGTATAGTCATATCACAGGATGCTTACTAGTCGTCATTATGTAACAATAACTGAAAATCATCAACTGTCTTATGCTCAATATTCTTACTAGGCCTATTGACAAACATAGTCTATTACTGAAATACAATCTCTCGATAAATATCACATATTAATACACGTTAATACACAATGTAAGAATACTAAGTTTGTCCATCTTTCTTTAATCCTACCACAGTCCGCCTAACTTAAGACCCAATGAAACAATGCAATACACATGTCTGATGCAGTTAATAGACACACAATAAAATACGCAATGAAATACAATATCACGTATACGCGAAAAAATATATATATGCAACAAAATATTTAAGAAAAGACGTAGGGGACGTAAAAAATGTTAAATTTATTTCCTGTTTCTGTTTTCCAATTTTAACTTTAATACTTACAAGAAAATTTTGTTTAAGAAAAAATTTTATTACCCTAGCGATAGCTCGGCTTCATTTGTGTCGCATATACTATGCTATACATAAATGCAATTAATATTTACACTTCGGTTGAAAATCCCACGAAATTCGAAGGCTAACTAACTTTGCCTTTTATTATGTGTCATATGGATTGTGTTGGTCCTATTGAATTAGCTTCTTCCAAACAACATCGCTATGCACTTTGTGTTATTGATAATTCTACACGTCGGCCCAGTGTTTTCTTGTTACGGAACTTAACTGCCAGGGCGGTTTGTGACTCTTTGGTGGAACTGTTCATGGTAGTAGGATTGCTAGAGATAATTGTGTCTGACCGTGGGACGAATTTCTGTAGCCAACTGACAAAACAATCTTTGTCTTGACTAGGTGTTTCTCCTCAATTTAACTTACCTCTGCATCCATCAGCTTTAGGTGTTGTTGAGAGATTCAATGGTACTTTCAAGCAAATGTTACACTTTGCGATGCGTGATTATGGACGCCAGTGGCATTTGGTCATTCCATATTTGGTCTGGAGTCTGCGTGAGGTTCCAAACTCTACGACTGGTTATTCACCTCATCTCTTACTCCTTGGTCGTATGCCTCGTGGTCCCCTGTGTATTCTCAAGGAATCGTGGGAGGGACATCAGCATGACGTACCCCGTAAACTAGATGTTTTTGTTGAGCGCTATCTAGAGGACTTGAGGTCGCGTCTTGAAACAACTGCAGTGTTTGCAGACAAACTTGCACAGATAGCTCAGGCACAATACACCATGTATTATAACAAACACGCAGTAGACAAAAAAATTTCAGGTTGGTGAACAAGTCGTCGTTCTTGACAAAGATTCAACACACAAAACATTTGCCAGGTGGCAACTCGGTACCATCACACGTGTCACCTTACAGTTACGATGTTCAGATGCCTGATGGCAATACACGACATTTTCATGCCAACAAGATAAAAAAGTTCATTGCAAAAGTACAATTTGTGGGTGTTGTAAATAAACAAAATAAGGACTTTGGTCTTATTGAGTGTGTAACAATGCCAAATCAAATAAACGAGCCATCATTACCTAGCCAGCGTATAAACCCGCAGCAGCTAGAACACTTATCTCCAGAACAGTGTACACGCTTGCTAGCAGTCCTTGATGAATTTGCAGATTGTTTTACTGACACTCCAAGACACTATGAGATTCGAGTTTCTGATGGTTTTTAACTTAAAGCTTTGAGGGCTTATTAGGTTTCGGAACTCCTGAAGGAAGAGATTGAAAGACAGGTTGCAGACTTGCTGAAACTAGGTTTTATTCGACCAAGTCGCAGTCCAATGTCAAGTGGGGTTGTATGCGTGGTTAAACCCGATAAAAGCATTAGACTTGCTTGTGATTACCGATACTTGAATTCTCATACGATTGGTGATAACTTTCCCATGCCGAATTTGACTGAAGTCATGCACCGAGTTGGTAAAGCTCGTTGGATAACGGTTTGTGATGCTACCTCCGGGTATTGGCAGCTGGACGTAAAGGAGGAGGATCGGTGGCTTACGGCTTTTTTACCCACCACGGCCTTTGGGAGTGGACACGAATGCCGTTTGGCTTTAAATGTGCCGAAAATACGTTTGTACGCAATGTTTAAGAAAGCTTGCGACCGATCCGACAGTTTAGCAATTCGTACGTAGACGACTTGGCCGTTTTCAGCGACGAATTTAATGAACATCCTTTTCATCTTTGTTTATTTTTAGGTGAGATTCGTACCTCTGCTCTGACCCTTAAACTCAAGAAATGTCGTTTTGCACCACTAGAGGTGGTATATATGGGTCATTTAATTGGTAGTGGACGACATCGTCCTGACTCACAGAAAATCAAGGCAGTTGCCGAGATGGAAAAACCCCTAACCAAACGACAACTGAAACAGAGGTTGGGCCTCTTATCTTACTACCGTTCTTACGTACCCGACTACGCAGCCCTTGCAAAGCCGCGGCGTTAACGGGTAAGCGTGAGCCCTCATTACTTAAGTAGAAAAAGGGAACAACAGGCTTTTAAGACTCTACGACATAAGGTATGTGAAGCACCTGCATTGGCCACCGCAAGACCAGGTCAATTTTTCCTTCTATACACAGACGCAAGTGCTATTTCGGCAGGCTGTCAGCTAACTCAACGTGATAACCTTGGGCAGGTACATCCCGTTGCATTCGCGAGTCAAAAGCTTACCCCGACGCAGTGTGCATGGGCAACTATCGAACGAGAAGCATATGCTGTAATAGGGTCTTTAGGTCGTTTTAGAGATGTCGTATTTGGGTCAAATATCATTATTTTTGTGAACCATAATCCACTTAGATATTTAACAGAACGGGCACCGAAAAGTGCCAAGTTGACCCGCTGGGCACTCGCCTGACAGGAGTATGACATAACGTTCACGTACACAAAAGGCACATCTAATGTTGTTGCCGATTGTCTGTCTAGGCTCGAGCTTTAGTAACTCGGCGAACCAAAGGTAACCCTGAGGAGTATAAGTAAGCTTGAGTAAGCTTTGGTAAATATTTTAGTTAGTATCTTTTATGTTCCTTATTTACACGTGTTATTGCAGTAAGTACGGGTACCGTAGTAGCTCCAGGTACTTATTTTGGTTTAATCTCATTACTATTTACCCAAATGGTCAGTGAATAACGTAATGACCTGATAATGTTTATCTTGACACTTGATGGAGTTATCTACGAACATGTTCCATGACGACGATGAACTGGAGTCAAGATGACACATGTCCCGCGTGGGAGTAGATGTCAGATTCAGTGGACACTACGCTTAATGACTGCGAGATACGCTGCAGCCTGGGGCGCGCGGCTAGGGACGTGGCAACCAGGCCAAGACAGTCTAGACGAGAGAGACCGCGTGTGCGGAGTGAACTGTAAATTTTCCGTAAACTCTTTTGTTTTTTCTAGTTTGCTATTACATGTATATACGTTTTCTTTTATAATAAAGAACCTGACAATCGTACATAAACGTAATACCGCAATGTACATTAACACGTGTGTGGGGAAGAAGCATGACGAATACAAACTACTACTGTCATTTGTGAAGATCAGTAATAAAATGAATGTCAATCTATCATGTAAGCTTAACCAAATGTAACGTATTTAGATGTTTGTTTCGACTATTGGTGTTCAATAAACACGAATACGTCGTTTAATATCCAGAAACTCCAGAGCAATAAATCGCGCACGCTAATCTGACTGCGTCCATTAATCAACTCTCAGCTAAAGAGGTCGCGTGACCTCATTCTGGCCAATTAGCGCCCAGTTACACGTGGCAGCTCTACATAGCAACCTTAAGGCCCATTTACACTGCACAGAACTTTCCAACATGTCTGACCCAAAACCTGTTTGATACATGCTTAGCACAGCATGTGGACGATCGTGCGTAGGTCTGCCATGCTAAGACTGTAAAAAACATCGCACCTTTGGACCTATGTTGTAGGTGGTGCGTTCACACAGCATGTGAGTCATTGTGGGAAAAACGGGCGTCATACTGATACAACACAAATATATCTGTTAACGGCTGTTTTACGAAACCTTAGACTATGTACTTTGATTTCGTTGTTGTCTTGTCTTTTACGTAGCACATAAGTATACGCGATATTCGGCTTTAGACGTTTGTTATGCAAAACTTGCGTGGATGTTTATCAAACTTGTAACAAGTACAGCAACAGCCAAGTCCAAGTTTAAGTCCAAGTCGGACAAGTCCAAGTCCGAGTCCAAGTCCTCTTTAAAAAAGGCAAGTCTAAGTCCAAGTCCAAGTCCAGTAAAATAAACGAACCTGCAAGCAGTTTTATCCCATTCCAATATTATTTTGTTTGCTATTATTGAATAAAACACTTTAGTGTACACAAAAAAAACTAATCCTTAAATATTGTTATCAATTTCAATTGATGACATTAATTTGGCCGTCCTTGATAATTTTACACAATCTAACATCTAAACTTGTTCACACAATGTTGCATTTTAATAACACCAGTTAAGGCAGAAGTTTGTCGGACATTTTTGCTCTGTTTGGGCGTAGCACAATGCCCCCATGGCTGAACCCTTTCCACTGGTGCACTTAAAGCCGGAATGGCAAATGTACGGCGCACAGCTGGTATCAGTTTGTCATATGTGGCGTTATTGCAAACCCAGAAGTCAACCGGCTCTGAATCACAGTCACCATCCATTGCACGTGAGTATCTGGCTAAAAGCTCGGCCACTGAAACATCAGTCGCAGTGTCACTGTGATGTGTTGCATAAGTAAGAAAACACAGATGGCGTATTGGCGTCTTTTTACACCGATTTACAAGGCCACAACGAAGTAGTCTGTTACAGTGTTAGCGATCTTGTAGGTACAAAGGACTTGAAAAAAGGACTTGCTGGCAGAGCCTCTAAATCCAAGTCCAAGTCCGAGTCCTTAGAGCTCAAGTCCAAGTCCAAGTCCAGCAAAAACTGACTTACAAGTGTAGTCAAACGACTCAACTACGCGCCTACATGGGACAATGACCTAATTGTCGCTTGGTCTAGCCAATAACAGCACAGGATTCGACTTACGTCCTGATTAATTTGGCGCTCAGACCTAAACACAAACTCTAATTGGATAGCAGCTACTGACAGGTATAGGCAATACCGTCACATAACGTAAGCAGCATTTACTATAATCACACAGAGACAAACACAGCTACATATACGACGACAGCGACAAGGAGACACACAGTTAGACGGACTCCAGCTAAGCTCAGACAAAGTTGATATCAACAATGACTGGCAAATAAATCGACAAATAAATACAACAAGCAGCGAACAATACAGACATCACGCGTATTTTATCGTTACAATAAATCGACAACATGCTTTTACACTAGTGTTATACACATACTGGTCGGTGGCCGGTGACGATCTGACTAAGAGACGACGCGGCCTGACACCTCCCCCCTTGGGGAAAAAATAAAATGGGGGACCAACTGAACCCATTTTACTTCTTTCTTAACACCACACATATAAATACAAATCATTACAAGTATACAAAAATAAACATGACAGTATATTAAGGTTTAATGGTACATTAATACAATACATATAGTATATTATATGACAAACATAATAAACACATACAACAATTATAATGAAACTAGTCCACGACATTCACTGGTTACACATATATAAGCAATATTGCAGTGCCATACATACATGGTGCATAATATACAACACAATTAATGTACAGATTCCATTTTCATTGACGTGACAACAGATCAGCTACTACATTGTGTGACCCCTTTTTGTAATGAAACTCCAAATCGAACAGTTGGAAAGCCAGTGACCACCGGAACAGTTTGGCACTTTTGGGGGCACACTCCCGAATGTATTGCAACGGGTTGTGGTCACAGAAAATCGACACACGGGACCCAAAAATCAAGTCACGAAACCTATTCAAGGCCCATATCACAGCATAGGCCTCTCGCTCGATTGTGGACCAGCCAATCTGGGTGTCACTCAATTTCTGGCTAGCAAATGCCAAGGGTTGTTCAACACCCTGCTCGTCAAACTGTCCTAGGGTGGTTCCCACGGCCTTCCCACTCGCATCAGAATGCAGGTGAAATGGTGTCCCAATGGTGGGGATACGCAACACTTGTGCAGACGAAAGTTCGGCCTTCAGGCGATCGTAAGCCTGTTGACAATCCCCGGACCAACGAGAAACAATCACATTGGGTACACCCTTTTTAGTTAGATCGGTGAGAGGCATGGCGATGGCTGAGAAATGAGGGATGTATTCCCTGTAATAGCCAAAAGCGCCCAACAAAACTCTCAGCTCCTTTTCAGTGCGGGGCACCTCAATTTTGGCCAAGCCCTGCAAACGTTGTGGATCGGGCCGATGACTTCCTATCCCAACCAGTCGTCCCACAAATTTCACCTTTGGCTTGCCGAAATCACACTTAGCCAAATTCAGGGTCATGCCAGCCTCTCGCATAATATGCAAAAATCAGCGAATATGCTGCAAATGGGTTTCCCAATCTTGCGAACCCACCCCAATGTCATCGACATACAAATCAGCAAACGCATGTATTGGTCGCAGCATAGAACGAACAGCGCGGACAAATGTCGCTCCCGCGTTCTTGAGGCCGAATGGCATCCGAAGCCATTCGTAGAGCCCATCGTGCGTCACGAAAGCAGTCAGCCAGCGGTGTTCTTCCGCCAGCGAGATCTGCCAGTAGCCAGACTTCGCATCGAAAGTGCTGATAAACTGTCCCTTGCCGATACTGCGCAGCACTTCGTCGATGGTCGGCATCGGGTAAGCGTCACTGACAGTGAATGAGTTCAGATAACGATAGTCACAGGCTATGCGCACACCACCGTCCTTTTTGGCGACACAGACGATCGGACTCGCCATCGGACTGTTCGACGGTCGTATCACACCCTTGCCGAGCAGGTCTTGGATCTGGTGATCGACCTCCAACTTGAATGTGTTTGGTACACGGTAGGGACGCATCTGCCGTGGTACGAACCCGTCGGTGGTCTGGATTCGGTGCACCACCGCGTCGCATCTCCCGGGTTGGTCGACGAACTGTTCCGCGAATTCGTCGAGCAGCTGGCGAAGTTGTTGTCGTTGATCAGGCTGCAGATGCGCGATCTCTTTGTTTTTAACACGCTGCCTGGGCGACAAACAATTTGACACAACAGGTATGGGTGTTAGCACATTACCAAACATATTATCACGATCATCGATCACAGAACACCCATGTATACGGGCAACAAAATGACACATTTTGTTAGCATAGATATGTCTGGTTCCACTGTTTTCCAGATCAACCAGGTAACTATTCTGGGACATAACCTTTACAACTGTCCCGGGACCTTGCCATTTGTTTAGTAACTTGCCACCACATTTCGGGCCCAATACAATGATTTGGTTTCCCTCGTTGAACGTTTTGTGACGGGCCCTGAGGTTATATCGCCCCACGTACCCGGCCTGTTGCTTACACGCATGTTCATCGGCATAGCTGGCGGCCTCGGACAGTTTTTCCTTGAGGTCCAGGAGATAGTCCTCGACCGGTTTTTCGAGGTCAGGGGGATTTCCCCCTCCCCGGCCCAAGTTTTCTTCAATACGGCCAGAGGAGCTTTGGGGACACGTCCATACACTAACATATACGGAGAAACCCCCGTGGTAGCATTGGGAACCTCCCGCAATGCCCACACTATTAAACGTACAAACTTATGCCACTGGCGCTGATGGTCGCAAACCACATGGCTCAGCATGTTTTTACAGGTCTGGTAAAATCGCTCAACCATACCAGATGCCTCTGGGTGCCCAGGTGTATTAAAACGCGAGCTACACCCCAGCTTAGAAAGCATTTCACGAGTCAATCTGCTGGTAAAATTTGTGCCCTGGTCACTTATCATGACTTTTGGTACCCCTACGTGGGTAAAAAATCGATCAAAGCATCACACGCGGCCTTAGCGGTCAACGACTTTAACATGTACACCGAAGACCAACGGGTACAATTATCTACTACACACAGACAGTACCTATGACCCTGGAACGACGGTGGATCCAACGAACCGATGCAGTCCATGTTCATGACCTGGAAAGTTACATCTGTTCGGCTTATTGGCGTGATTGGGACCCGATCAGTAGTTATCGGCCTAGACCGCAACTGACACTCGCAACACGGCTGCACATGGGTTAGAACACTTTTACGTAAGCCCGGCCAATAGAACGATAACCTGATACGTTTCCGGGTTTTGCGTTCCCCGAGATGGCCACCAAATACATACTCGTGAGCCATACGTAAGATCTGAACTCTACGTCTTTGTGGCACGCACAACTGACAGACAGACTGGCCATCTACTTGGTCCTTATGATACAGCAGGTCTTTATGGACCACAAAGCCACCTTTACCTGCCCGAGCCTGGGCCTAGCACGAAGCTAAAGTAGGGTCTCGGTCCTGTTTAGCGACCAAGGACGCTGAATTGGCTTCTACCTGGCGTGTGGGTAAGCTATCTACATTTTCCGGAGCGTTACCCTCATCTTCGAGTGCATCAGTTTTGGTAGTGACGTCGCAGACGTCAGTGGCGACACACCCGGACACACTAATCGCCCCTGCTGCTGCCTGAAGATCCCGAACGACATCTATGGGTAAGATGACGTTGTAATCAGGTGAACACAAATCGGTCACTGCACACACAATCGAGATTTCCCGTACATTTACACACTCGGCCTCGTTCAATCATACAGTTTGGTTCACCAACGGAGCACGAACCGTTTGGTCCCTTCCAAAACCGTAAAAAGTGACGTTTTCCACTGTTTCATTACAGCACCATAAAAACAAACGGGTACTGACTAGGGGTATCTGACACCCACTGTCCTCTAGGGCGACTCAATTAAACCCCGATACCGTCACATTGACATACTTGAGCGAATAAATACACACATTGGGGCCACTTTTAACAGTGTTTACAGTATCAACGACCGGATACTCTCCAAATCGTAAAAGTTGGGCATTAATAAAAGTGACTTGCCCGCCGCCGTCCTCGTACTAAACGCCCATCTCGCGGGTCTCCACTCTTGACTGGCCTACCGTAGACACGAAGTTGCCACTGCTTTATCTGATACTGGTCGGTTTCATCTTGTGGTTTTTGTTAATGTAATTGGTTAATTTTGAATGAACAAACAAAGATTTTGATGCATTGATGAGATAGTGTATGACCATCCCATCCACCTAACTATACACACTCTTGTCCATCAGTCCGTTTTCATATATTAACTCCTACTTTAAAACATAACGGCATGAACACTCCAAATTGGTGTAACTGTTGTCCATGTCAGCAGTTAATCGCATGCCAGTTTTTAGGATGCAAGGTCAAAATTTAAGATTAGAGTAAAGCATAGTTGTAAGGTTGGGTTGTTGGTGACTATACAGGTGGTCGGATGGCGGCATATTATGTTGACTCTGGTCCAACATCTCTAGTTGTGCGCACTCACACAGACTGTTATTGTAGTATGAACAGTCCGTTGTTGCACAGCACTGTCTCTCAGAAAATGGTCAACTTGTTTTTGGCATTAAAACATTAACATTCATGGATTTTTATTAATTCTGGCTGGTTCATGACACAGGAAATTTGCACATTGGTATTCAGTACTTAGTTGTCATTTACCCAGTCAATGCATTTTTATAACTGCACTTTTTGTAAAATCTTATAGCTTCTTTGTGCTCACAGATGAAAATTTTGTTGCATTTTTGTTTGTGTGATTGCCAGTTTTAACTACATTACTTAGTTCTTGCAAAGATAGTACTAAGAAATTAATACTTGACATTTGATGCAGTGCTGCTGTCTTGGATGACGTTAACTAACATACGGTCAGCAGCAAGGCTTTGGTAGCAAATGGTGCCGGGTGCATTAATTTTAGCACCATTGTATATCTGTATGCTGGGAGGTTGATACCCACACTAAAGCTTTTGCCGTCGGCTGAATCTGTATTAAGGACCCCTGTTGAGAAGGAACCTCTGTCATGGGCTATGTCAGAAATCTGAGTTGGGATGTGGTTCATACAATACTGGATGTTCGACGGGCCAATCATCTGAGGTGAAAGTCGAGAGTGGGAGTGGAGTTTTTGGGGAGGGGCAGCAAGCATTGAAAGAAACCTGAGAATGCATGCAGCGCGTATAAATTTTGTTAGTTTCACACCGCAAACTTGCATTTACAGCAGGCGTTTATGTTTGTCGTTGGCTATAGGCCTACTGTTTTTGGGCTCTGCACATTGGGCACATGCACCTGCTGAATACCACTGGCTATGCCTATGCCTCTGTTGCAGTACAGTGCTGACAACTGTGCATCATATATTCTAGCAGTGTTTTACTTCTTGCTGGTTGGGTACTGTTATGTTACAGGACTTCAGAAAGTGCGCCCAGTCAGTGAGGGTGAGCGAAGGTATGAAGAAGAACATATGACTTTAGGGTCAAGATCAGGAGCATCTTGGGTGTGCCGGCTGTGTAACGAAAATGCCAAAACCAAGTACGTTTTTAAAGTGCATCTAGCAAAGAAGCACAGTCGCTGGCTGTGCACTGAATGTGGAAAAACGTATCGCAGCCAAGGGTCATTGTATAACCACGCAGAAAGGCTGCACAGAGAACGTTTGCTAGAGTGTGGCGTTGTGTGTGAAGAATCAGGAGACGTTTGTGATGCGTCGTTCCTTTGGCCGGCTTAACTGGCCCGGCATAAGCAGAAGGATCATGGCATTAAGCCATTGCGGCACTACAATTATAAGAGGTTTGGTGAGTGTGACACCGAATTAAACATGGGCAACAACATTGTACTGTGCTACAAGCAGGACTGCCATAAGCCCACTTCATTCACACACTGGCATCCCAAGTGACCAAACAGTGTTTGAATTGCCGGAAGGGCAGTTAAATTCCCAACTTTTTTCTCAACTTTCCTAACAAAATTATGTACTAGGTGGGGGTCAGCTATATACTATATACATACAATTTACATCACAATTTTGGCTGGACTCTGGCAGGCAAAAAGTTCAAACCCTTAGCCAATTTGTCACAATTCAAACACTGTGACCAGCGATGTAAACGCAATCGCAAATTCCTGAAGTAAAGTAGGCAACTGTGGCTCGCGGTTATTTTACACAGGACGTGCACATCAAGATATATACTTGTATAGCATTGTTTTATCAGTCTGCACTTTGTCAGTTTTTACGCGCGAAAGCAGCTACTGCTTAGCCATCACTGTCACACGGGTGGATCAGTCAAAAGCAGTGCAATCTAGCATCATCAAATTTTCACCTTCAGATGCCTGGAAGACTTCAGTTTTAGAATCCATATAGCTTTTCCATAAATTCAAAAGGGGTCACCTCGAATAGGGGTGCTAAATGAAAAGGTGTAGGAAAAATTTGCGATTTTCAGCCAATAAGTCACTGTATCTCGGAAACGGTGCAAGGCCTAGGTTACTATTAATCTTTAATGGTAAGTTTTACACGTGCTTTCAGTTGGCACCAAAGTCAATGACTTTGAATGCCAAAATAGGGGTTTTATGGATTTATAGAGATTTTGGGCTGCGACTGCGAGACACATTTCAACAGCGAATTGTGTCGAAATCAATTGAGATACACAAGGACAAGCTGCATATGAAATTTTCAGCATTGAACATAGATTTCGATGGTCCAAGTCTTGCTTTTTTAGGATCACGGAAACTTGCGCACAAGAGCATCAAATAGTCGTATTCTCGTAAATTTTACTGTTGTTGGCCAGTCATTCGTGAAAACTTTTTTTTCATGGTTGCAGATTACCACATGCACTAGTAACAAGCTTTCTAATCGCATCGACGTCAATGACTGTAAAAGACCCTGAACTTTCAAAAAAGGGATTTTATTACCTCCGCCAAGGAGGTTATGTTTTGGACAGACTTTGTCTGTCTGTCTGTTTGTTTGTTTGTTTGTCTGTGTGTTAGCAACATAACTCAAATGTTATGGACGGATCTTTATGAAATTTTGAAGGTATGTTGGACATGTCATAAAATACAGGTGGTTCAATTTTGGGGGCAATCCTGCAGGAATCCTGGATTCTGGATGACTTTGAATTTTTTGCTACCATTGCGTTAATGGTGGCATACGGGAACCGCTGGCAAAACGGCAGTGTATCCAGTCATGGTTTTTTAGGTCACGTAGAACTAGGTCACTGTGGAAATTGCGACTACAGTTTGAAACGCGTAGGTGAAATCTACATTACAATTTGACAAGCACTTGGCGGAGGTACATGCGAGCTATGATTGCTTTCTAGTTGATTTTTGCGATCTTCCGCTGCAGCGCACACTTTAAGAATGAATTGCGATGAAATCTCTGACGATAGACTGACAGTTTGCGAACAAGAGCTGCTATAGGCTTTCACGCATCTTGTGAACATTAGCTAAAATTTCTTGTACTACACTGTTTGTGTGCTGTATCATCACTTCTGCTTCGGTTCACAAAATATACCATCAACCAGTAGTTCAATTCAATTTTGCAGTTTTTAATTTTTTTGACTAAAAAAGTCTATTTTTTAAATATTTTTGGACATTAATCCATTAAATTTTTTTCACTTTGTTGTAGCCCTGATTACTTTTTGCCATACCGCAGCCAGAACAAAAGTCCTCAAGGCCAAAGTGGTACCATCGCTTTTGCTTTGGTTTACAAAGCAGTCCATTTACAATGTGCGATGGCAAACAACCGCTAATTTTTGAACTAGGGGATGATATCTTAATTTGATCAGGCCGGATTTATTTTGTGATTTGGCCCATTTTTCATTTCATGTGACTTTGAATTTCACTGGTACACAGTATTCGGAGGCCATCATGGAGCAGTTGACCGCAGTTCTGTATGGGACTATTTGTAGTTATCTTATTGCAATCTAGTGTACTTTTTGTTGTCTATTGTGTGAATTGAACTGCGTCAGCTACTGTATGTATTGGCTGGTGTTTCCTGTGTTTCATGTCTGGGTGTTGTCATTTCGACAGCAGTTACAAAGCATTGCAAAAATAGCCGTGCAATTTTTTTTATTCTATACTTTGTCTTGTCATTTTAATGTTTTTCTTTTCGTCTCGAAGGACGGTTACATTTTCGTAGCTTTCTGTGCGTCTGTCTGTCTGTGTCAATATGTCTCGACTTTTGTTGCCGTATAATTTTTAAGAAACGTTGCCTACATGTTGGAAAACAAATCGGTTCTTGCTTGCTTTGCAAATATTTTTGCAGCTGTTATTTTTATTATTCTGAAACATTAGTTGTACATAAGCAACATTTTATCACGCTATATATGTTATGTGTATATGTGTCACAGAGAGGACTACACCGAATGTTCAGTTTGTAGCCTATTCCCACTTTGCCAGTGACGCTTGTTTTTGTAAATTTTGCCATTGTAATTCAAAATGTACATAAAATTCTAAGTTGGCAAAAGATTGCATTTCATTGATGGAGTTTTTTTTACAATTTTACGTTGGCTCATTTTTGTGTTTTGTTTTTTTCTAGAGGTTGAACTTTATTATGTGTTTGTGTGCATTCTGCCTGAAAAGACCGTCCCTGAAATGACCTATACTGTGTCGGGTGGGACGTTAAACCCTACTCACTCACTCACTTATTGATTCCACTTATTTAGATCCACGCAGTTTAGTGTCATACAGACCATTCACTGCAATGTTGGTCTGAAGTGTTTTTTTCAATTTTATTACAATGTTTGTTTGCTATTAGTGTAATATATGCATATTGCATTGATATTTCACAAGGTAGTGTAAAGACACATTTGAAAGAATTTTGAAAGTCAATCAATAATTGGCAAAGATATGGACAAAAGCAAAGTGGCACGTTTTATGGCCCACCCTGTAGATGAGGTAAGAACTGTAGTAGTCAGTAAATAACAGAGATTGTAACTTGAACCTGTTGTGTCTTGTCTCCCATTTTGATACATTGTCTTGCAGTTTTATATCATCATTGGCCATTAGTTTCTACGTTTTACAATATTTTATGCTGTTTTTGTCTCTTTTCACAAATTTTTTACTGTTGCTAGTTTATATTAGTAGTCGCTATCGTGGAATTGGTAGTTTTTGCTGATAATGCCGATGCTGAGATTAGTCACACATAATGTCGGGAAATTCCACCTTGTATTTATTTATAGCGTTTGTTTGCTAAGACTTATAATCTGTGCTTGACATGTTATATACTGTACTCGTATGAACATTATTTTAATATTTAGGGGCATATTTAGGAAGATGTTCCGTCCACCCCATTTGGCAGATTTCATGCAAAATTTTTGTAAACGAATGGTTGGCAGTTTTGAGAAGCTTTGTGGACCATAAGCGCAAATTGTGTTTGAAGTAAAGGGGGCACTAAAATACCTTTGCAGATGTACCTACATCTCCTTCATATTCCTAACTGTGCCTCTGAAATTCTGCATACAAAAACGTGTTCGCTTAGTCAACAACAGGTATAACGTATGTTTTGCATATTTATGTCTAAACAAAATAGGCTTATTTAATGACGTATTTTGTATTGCAGTGTTAGTTTATTTCAGCATTACCGGTAATTATAGTTAGGCTTTTTGTAGGTGATGCTCCTTTTAGTTGTTTGTTGCATTTTCTTGTTTTTTTATTTATTGTCATATCATCCATTCACAGCACTAAATTCTGCATAACCACACCGAGTTTTATCTGAATGTAAAGCAATACATAAAAAATTTACACATTTGTAGTGACTGTTTGTAGCAATGCATTTTTATACCAGAGACATATTTTGGGGCTAGTTAATTCTGGAGCAGGGATGACACAACGGTGTTAATTTTCACTGAGGTCAGCTCAAACGTGCTAAGCCTTGAAATGTTGAAACAAGTGACTTTTTCACAATTTTCACTCTTCCCTAGATCTGTACGGGAAGGCATAGATTGAATGATCCCACTTTTGTGCAAGTCCTCCGACTTTGCAGATGCTTTGTCTTACAAGAGGACAAAATATAGACTCGATCGATTTCTGTCAGCGCATGATATCATCCGCAGCTGGATGGATGGCTGCATACATGTTCGCACTTGACACCGACATCATTGCTGTTTATGCCAATTATAAACAAACAAACAAACAAGCTTTGAAAGTTAAACTCGAAAACTTTGAGATGCAGAAACAATGACTAACTTCACCAGCATGGTATGTTGGCCAGTTCGTATTTTTACGCACGAAAGCAGCTACTGCTTTCAGCGCGTCTTAGCCATCGCAATTGTTTGTTTCTCCATCTGTCACATGGGTGGATCAGTTAAAAACAGTGCAAGCTACGATCATCAAATCTTCATCGTCGGGTGCTTGGAAGACTAGTTTCAGGAACCGTAAAACTTTTCCATAAATTCGAAAAGGGTCACCCCGAACGAGGGTGCGGAATGAGAGAGGGTGGACAAAATTTGCGATTTCACTAATAGGAAGTCGTACACTGGCTTTTAATTGGCGCCGAATTTAATGACCTTTAACGCCAAAATAGGGGGTTTTATGGATTTTTGGCGATTTTGGACTGCAACACAAGTCTATATCATTCACAATGTGGCGCCACGCTACTATCGTTATGCCAGCCAAATAGAGAATTTGGTATTTGTATATTAACGTAGCGTCAACACCCCAATTTTCAGCTAGACAGACGGCCTCATACATGTCGGCACTGGACATCGACAACTTTTATTTACATAATGACTAACTTTATCACTGCCAATAAGCCTAACGTGAGTGTCAGTGGTGATGGCCCCGATCAATGTGTGAACATAGAGTTTAGTTCTCTAAACTTTATTCCGCCAGCTGATTTCCAAACAAACAAACGTAGGCCTAGCAGTGGCGGTTTTAGGCTTGGGCCGGGGGGCACAGCCCTCCACTTTTGCTCCAAACCCTCCCCTTAGTTTCGTGGCCACCCATTATTTTTGGCAAAGTTAACACAAATATCTGATTTATTTGTGTTTCTATTTTTTAGAAAAGTAGACAAATTTGCGCCTTCCATTGAACATCCAAACACCACCAAACGTGCTTTAGCTTTGGGGGGGCGTTTGATCAGGGGCAAAACAGGGTTCCTACGATTAAGGAAAAACTGGAAAATGTCAGAGAATTTGTGTTGTCAGTTAAAGTCAGGGAAATGTCAAGGGAAAATATTATTTTTGAAAAGTCAGGGAAAATGATCTTGGATCATGCAGACTGCAGATAACTGTGATTTTTTGCATCTCCAAATATTAAAAAGCAACCAAATTTGTGGCTCCCATTGAACATTCAAAAGCTTAATGTGTTTCAGCTTCAGGGGGCTTTGCCCCCTGACTCCCCAACCAGGGCGTCTGTCGTTTGCATATCACTATTAATACCGTTTCATTTCTGCGATAGGGTTATTGTTTTGATAATATCAAACAAATTGTCATTCCATGACTGAAAAAGTCAGGGAATTTTACTACAAAAAACCTGTAGGAACCCTGTGAAAGAAGACATCATTCACTTTCAAGTTGGGTATCACACACTTAAAGGTCCATGGGCACGGTCAAATTTACTCGGGCAATTTCTGTAGATATAAATTAGACATTTAACCTCGCATATATAATATGTCGATTTGAGCTTCATAAATATATGAAATTTATGTGTGATTTTAAACGAAATGCGGCATTACGTTATGTTATGCAAAATATTAAAGGTCATTAGTGTAACAAATACTATATATGCTGTAGCGCATCTTCCCTAGCGACAGCTGGGCTTTCTTGTAAAAACAAGCAACATTTAATTTTAGTAGCTTTATGCAAAACAAAAGTTGCAGTTTTTGGATCAGAACTGTTCACAGAACAAATTAATATGGTTGCCGTGCCACGTCTTTATGAAGTGAAGTATTCAGAAACATGACAGTCAGCAAAAATTATTGAACCAACAAAACATTGAAAAACAGATTATGACGTCAATTTCCAGCTTATTATAGACAAATAAACGTAATAAGAAGCAAATTGATTTGGACGTCGTGACATCCACGTCTTAAAATTTGGGCGTACTGGCTAAATTTTTTGGGCGTATTTACGCCCAAACGTCCGCTATTGAAAACCCTGGTGACCACGGACCTTTAAATTCAATAAGGTTTAAGGTGGTGATATCACTCTTAATGGGAACCCCATCTCAGAGCTATGGAGCATCACCTACCGTATGGGATCACAGTGTTACCTGCTACCCGACACAAGTGAACGCACCCTGCCTTAACCCCAGCCAGATAGGCCGGTACTCGATTTACCAAATAAACAATAGCAATAAAACTTCACATATGCAATAAGAGCGCACAGTTGAAATTAAAAATAAGTAACATCAGCAAGCGCACATTATGCAATGCCACACTATGACGTTTGACGTCATATGTCGGTCAGCATTCAAACGGTAAAATAGTCACGTAACGTCAGTGGTACAGTCTTCGAGTAGCAGCCATGAGTCAGTGTAGTCCCCAGAAACTAATGGGCCAGAGTTCATAAACAAAAAGTTATTGGATGTCTCATTTTTGATATTGGTTCCGATTTTCTCGAAATTGATGAACTTTGGTCCACATCATTTGGCATTTTTGGAAAGCCCTCAGAAAGTGCTACAAGTCCCCCAAAATTTTTTGGAACGAAGTTTAAAAATGAAAAAGTTACTGGGTGTCACATTTTGACATTTGGACCCGATTTTCTCGTAATTGGTAAACTTTGGTCCACATATTACGACATTTTTGGAAATTCCTAGAAAAGCGCTGCAAGCCCCAAAAATTTTGTTCACCAAAGTTCAAAAGCAACAAAAAATATAATGGGAGTCAGACTTTGATCTTTGGTCCCGATTTTCTTGAAACTGGTAAACGTTGGTCCACATATGTTCGCATTTCTGGAAAATATTTTAAATGGGCTACGGGTCCTCCAAATTTTGTGGATCAAAGTTTAAAAACGTCAAAGTTAAGTGTCAAAAACTCTATAATTTCCGATAGTGGGTAACTTCGGGGGGCCCTAACAAAAACCGTGTCGTACAGCGACTAGCCGAAAATTGCACTGCAACTATAGCAATGTGCATTCAATAACCATGCACAATAACTTAAATAAATATTTTCCAATTGGCTAATTAAAATTAATTAAATTAATTAAGACGTATACAGTTTACTGTGCAGGAAACAATTTAACCATTGTTAATTATATATAAACAAAAACTGTCAGCATTCAAACAGTAAAATAGTCACGTAACATCAGTGGTACAGTCTTCGAGTAGTTGGACGTAAGACAAGCTGACTGGCAGGACAAAGACCGGCAACAGTTGTGTTAAAAGAATCAACGACTTCAGCGTCTCTGCACCTGGTCTGGGTCTTCCAGCAATTCGAGGACACTGGACTTGCTGCCAGTCTGCCCAATTCACAAATGTGCAAGAATATTAAAGCCTGTAACGATTAAAAAGTTGGTAACTTAAATAGTTAATTTTTCAAACATTACCAGCGGCATCATGGCAGGAGGAAGAAAACTAGATGCTTTTTAAATTCTAGAAAATTTTCTTTTTGTAGTAATACTTAATTCAGAAGTACAGAATCTATGGTTAAATATACTTTATTGTGATGGAATTTAATGATTAAATTGCAATTTTAAGCACCCATAATATCCCGTTTTAGAAATGTGCAGCTGTCTGTCATAAATAGCAACTTTTTACTAATTAAAAACTAAAAATGTCTGTAAAAAACGTAAAATTGGACTTTGGCACAACCACGGCATTTGACGAAAATTGGTCCCTTCTTAAAAGTAAAATACAACAACGTACAATGCAAAACTCAAAGATCCAAACATCCAGTAAACTACAGAAATTACCACAAGCAATAATAAATTGTAAATGTTATAGTGTAGGCCTAATACGCACCGATGCCACTCCAAATTTAAAACAGAGTGCAGGATCGAGATTTGCCATTTTTCATGCTCCATGCCAGTACTCAGAAATGCGGTACTTAGAATATCTTCGTGCATTTGCCAGCCATGAGTCGGTGTAGTCACAAAAAAACTCAAATTAGTCTCGGTGATAACCGTGCGATTCTCTGATTTCTATTCCACTTGAAAAAATAACCTGCACCAACAACAAATAGATGACAACTAAATATTTGTCATCACATGCAGTCTAATGTTCCACATAAAGCTCACGAAAAATGCCACGTAACAAGCCGGTGTAATGCCAAACGCCCACGGTGAAGATTTCTTGATCTTGGCTTACACTGTTTTGACACAATACAGCAGTGTGACAGACAGACAGACAGACAGACCACCAGGCCATAGCTAAGATGCGCAAAGCATTCTGCTATCGTGCTTAAAAATACAATCATTTATATTTGCAAACAAACACTCAATAACAATATCACACGTTTACCTGTAACATTGGTTGCAGTCCTCCAACTCGACTTATCATTTGCACATTATCCTGCAGTTTGTCGCATAATTCAAGAATTTCATTACGATGAAATCTATATGCTAAAAATAAATACACGCATACCAATTATTATTATTATTCACATAAATAAAAACATGCAAGTCAGCTTTAGCAAATCAAAGTCATTGAATAGCATACCTACACTGCACTACACGGACATCTCAGCTAGAAAGTTGGACACTCGGCGAACATCTATAATTACTCTGTCTGCCAACAGTCTTTATGGTCGAGATAAAGTTAAATATTTATAAATGAACATTGTGGCCAGAAGAAAGGCAAGTAGGGGGTAGGACACTTGCCTTCCCTCGTTTGTGTACTCTGCTGACTTTAACTACATTCTATTCTACATTTCTATTTGTAGTCCTATTGATATCTAACTTAAACTTATCTTACCAATTACAATAGCCTGCATTGCAGCAGAGTAGCGGTTTTAGGCTACTTCACCATTTAATTAGGTCAACTTCTTATCGCCAATAAATTCTGCTATAAATACCATAAACACAGTGGCTATGCCCCCCACCCAAATTTTTCAGTGGCACTTAATTCTGTAGCAAGTAACAGGTAGCAACCAGAATACTTTGCAAATACCGGAAGTCTATATGACCGAAGAATCCTTGTCCCCTGACTAAGCGAATGCGACAAACCGTACATCTTTCCGTGTAGTTTAACTCGAGTTATACGATACTTTCGCCGAGTAAGAATAGGCGTGGCACTTTTGTTTACATCCGGGCATTCGCTCGCTCTCTCCTCTCCTGCTGTCCCCGCCCGCCGTACGACCGACCGTCCGTTTGTGCGGCTGCACGGGGCGAAGCAGAAAACGCGATCTACTCAGCGATAGTGCAAACCAATGAGCGTATCGACGCCAATGATAGGAAATCCGTACGCCGCGTGAAAGTCGCATTCCTTTCAACAGGCAAAACTGTGAGTGGGAATGTTCGCCTGGCTGTTAAAAGGAATGCGATCTACGCCGCTCTGCACACTCACAGACATGCGCCGTTTGTCGTAGCTCATAAAATTTTTTTTCCTCCATATCTCACAACCGCTGAGAACTTTTTCATGAAATTTTGTGCACTTACGCAGAGGTTCACGAGGAGTCAATAGGCTTAAGCAGAACGTTCTGCACCATTTAAAACAATAATTATGAATGAAGGTTATCAGAATTAAAATGTTTCATATCTCAGAAACAATTTAAAATTTTGACGTAGAATTTGGCATACTTACTTCGCAGAACCAAAAGTGCCTCCAAACCAAATTTTGTGGGCCAAAGTTTAGAAACAAAATAGTAATTAAGTGACCAAATTTTAAACTTTGGTCCCGATTTTCTCCAAACTTGTGAATTTTGGTCCACATATTTCGGCATCGTTGGAAAACCTTTGAGAGGTATTACAAGACATCCAAATATAGTGGGCCAAAGTACAAAAATAAAAAAGTTATGAGGGGTCAAATTTTGAAGATGATTCCGATTTTCTCGAAATTCGTGAACTTTGGTCGGCATACTTCGACGTTTTTGGAAAGCCCTGGAAAAGGGCTACAAGCCACCAAAATTTTGCGGTCCAAAGTTTAGAAGCAAAAAAGTTATTCGGTGATCAAATTTTGAAATTCGGTCCCGATTTTCTCGAAATTGGTAAACTTTGGTCCACATATTTCGGTATTGTTTGAAAGCCCTGGGGAAGAGCTACAAGGCCTCATAAACTTTGTGGGCCAAAGTTCAAAAACAAGAAAGTTGTGGAATGGTCAAACTTTGAAATTTGGTCTCGATTTTCTCGAAGTCAGTAAACTTTGGTCCATATATTTCGCCGTTGGTGGAAAAATCCGTAAACGGTCTACGAAGTTTGAAAATTTTGTGGACCAAAGTTCAAAAACAACAAAGTTATGTGTCAAAAACCGTAAAATTATGGGGTGTGACACTTCGGGGGCTCCTAGCTCAAAAACAAGCCTGTTAACCTCCAGTTTTTTTTTTCGCTTTTTAAGAACTACTTTGAACTCGTAATTCATTGGCAAAATAAAAAATTGGGGTTACTTACTTAGATTTTGAGAATTCGGCGCTTGAATTTGAAAAACCCCAAAATTCAGAAAAAAATTCCCCAAAAATTGGGGCAAGGGGTGAGCTTCCCCAGTTTTGGAATATAAGTTTCCTCTTAAGCCTCGCGTCGCGCAATACCAAAATTGTCGCACAAAACGCTTAAGGGCCTGAGATATAAAGGGTCAAAGTTTTACCTTTGCCCCCAATTTTCCCCAAAATGAGAGTCTCTCACCCCCAAATTTTGCATTTTTGGAAACCGCGCGGGAAGCGCAATAATCGCTGAAAATATGACGTTTGCAGCCATTATAGCAAAAAAGTTACAGCGATTTGCAGATTTAGCCAAAATCCCAGTACGGTATAAAAGTCCGGAATAAATCGGAGTCAATTATCTGACCCCATATTCCTCCACACTCTGCGTGATCGGAATCGACGGGGGTAATGCCGAGCGCCAAAAACTTTGCACCAGGGGTAATTTCCGAGCGCAGGAGAATGTTTCGCCTGTTGTGGCATTGGCCTGGAGCTTGGCCAAGTCGGAACACCACAATTCGGAAAAAATCCACCAAAAATTGGGGGATGGGGCTAGGTCCTCCAATTTTGGAAGTTAAACAGGGGCTAAGGCCCACTATCGTGCCGTGTCAAAATTGCAGCCCAAAACCCCTTGGTAAAGCAGATATTAAAAGTTAAATTTTAAACTTTGGTCCCGATTTTCTTGAAAATGGTGAACTTTAATTTATATATTTTGCCACTTTTTGAAAGCCCTGGATAAGTACTACAAGCCACCCAAAGTAGTTTGGCCAAAGTTCAAAAACAAAAAAGTTATAAAAGGTCAAATTTTGAGAATAATTCAAATTTTCTCGAAATTAACGAAGTAAAATGTCTCATATCTCGAAAACGGTTTAAAGTTTTGACGTAAAATTTTGCACACTTACTTGACTTAACCAACAGTGTCTCCGTACCTAACTTTGTGGGCCAAAATTCAGAAACAAAAAAGTTATTGGGTGATTAAATTTTGAACTTTGGTCCCGATTTTCTCAAAATTTGTGAACTTTGATCCACATTTTTTAGGTAAAAAAAGATAAAGAAGGAATACAAGACGCCCAAATATTGTGGGCCAAAGTACAAAAAAAAGTAATGAGGGGTCAAATTTTTACGATGATTCCGATTTTCTCAAAATTGGTGAACTTTGGTCCACATATTTTGTTGTTTTTAAAAAGCACTCTGGAAGAGCTACAAGCCACCAAAATTTTTTGTTCCTAAGTTCAAAAACAAAAAAGTTATTGAGCGATCAAATTTTGAACTTTGGTCCCGATTTTTGCAAAATTGCTGAACTTTGGTCCACATACTTTGGCCTTGTTGGAAAGCGCTTGTTGGAAAGCGCTCAAGAAGTACTACAAGAAGCCCAAAGTTTGTTGGCCAAAGTTCAAAAACCAAAAAGTTATGAAGGGCCAAATTTTCACGAAAATTACAATTTTCTCAAGATTTCTGAACTTTGGTCCGCATATTTTAACGTTTTTGAAAAGCCCTCAGGAAGGGCTACAAGCCACCAAAATTTTGTGGGTTAAAGTTTAGAAACAAAAAAGTTATTGCATGATAAAATTTTGAACTTTAATCCCGATTTTTTCGAAATTGGTGAACTTTGGTCCATATATTTCGGAATTGTTGGAAAGCCCTAGGGAAGAGCTATAAGCCACCACAATTTTGTGGGCCAAACTTCAAAAACAACAATGTTATTAGGTGGTCAAATTTTGAACTTTGGTGCCGATTTTCTCCAAACGGGTGTACTTTGGTCCACATTTTTCGGCATCGTAGAAAGATATCTTAACGGACAACGACAAGTCAAAACTTTGTGGCCCAATCTTCAAAAACAACAAAGTTATGAGCCAAAAACCCTCAATTTATGGCGGGTATGACACTTCGGGGGCCCCTAGCCAAAAATCTAGAATAATTCCAATTTTCTCGAAATTAGTGAACTAAAATGTCTCATATCTCGGAAAAGGTTTGAAGTTTTGACGTAAAATTTTGCAAACTTACTTGACTGACCAAAGAGTGTGTCCAAACCAAATTTTGTGGGCCGAAGTTTAGAAACAAAAAAGTTATGAGGTGCCGATTTTTTCAAAACTTGTGAACTATCGTCCACATATTTCGGCATTGTTGGAAAACATTCGAGAAGGAATACAAGACATCCAAATATTGTGGGCCAAAGTACAAAAACAAAAAAGTTATGAGGCGATCAAATTTTGAACTTTGGTCCCGATTTTCTTAAAATTGCTGAACTTTGGTCCGCATATTTCGGAATTGTTAGAAAGCGCTAAAGAAGGGCTACACGGCTCCCAAATTTTGTGGGCAAAAGCTCAAAAACGACAAAGTTATCGGGTGATCAATTTTTGAAATTTGGTCCCGATTTTCTCGAAACCAGTAAATTTTGGTCCACATTTTTTGGCACATTTAGAAAGATACTTGAACGCTCTATAGCGTATTAAAATTTTGTGGGCCAGAGTTCAAAAACAACGAAGTTATGGGTCAAAAACCGTAAAATTATGGGGGTGTGACACTTCGGGGGCCCCTAGCTCAAAAACGAACAGGTTGACCCTTAATTTTTATTGCCCTTTAAGAACTACGGTGGACTGGTAATTTATAGCCAAAAAAAATGGGGGTCCTGACGCTCGTTTCCGAGATTCCGCGAGTCGAAGTTGGAGAACCCCCAAATTTCGAAAAAATCCCCCAATTTTGGAACTTAAGTAGAGTCTAAGGCCCCCTATCGCTTGGTGTCAAAATTGCCCCCCAAAACCCCCTGGGGTAGGAGATATCGCGGGTCGAAATTTGAACTTTGGTTCACTTTTGCCCGAAACCGGTGAACTTTGGCCCACTTTTTTCGGCATTTTTGAAAAGCCCTAAAAAAGGGCTACAAGCCCATCAAATTTCGTAAGCCTAAGTTCAAAAACAAAAATTTTGCTCCGAATTAACATGGGACCCCCTCTAGTCAGAATGGCAAAGGCAATGGCAAACCTGAAGGCCTTGGACAAGATTTGGAAAAGTAAGGCGATCACTCTGGAAACAAAGCTCAGCATCCTGAAGACATGTGTGTTCAGTACAATGCTGTACGG
>Ga0209367_1000680_pt1 | contig 36520 bp, 31 predicted proteins | sample WorMetLIZISLAND2_FD_187412 | JGI IMG/M metagenome (GOLD analysis project Ga0209367, IMG submission 187412) | Marine gutless worms symbiont microbial communities from Max Planck institute for Marine Microbiology, Germany - Olavius geniculatus... ... | reverse complement strand
CGGAAACTGTTGTCTTAATTGATCGATATTCATAAGATCTCCTTTCGTTTGTTCTTTTAAGGAGATCTTACACCATGGGTGTGACAGATACGGTCACACTAACCTTAAAAATGTAGATAGGCTCGTTTTTTAATAATATACCTTCAATATTTTTAATGAATCGCTGCTGAACTAATTTATCGATTGCGGATTTATGATCCAGTTCAATTTTCGTGTTGATTAACGCTTCAGTCTCTCCCAATATTTTCCCAACCGGTTTTTCGAGCAGCTCCTCTGCCGTGCAATCTAACATGTCGCAGGCAGCTTGATTCACCATCTGGATGCTGCCTTCGGGGGTCAGTACGATCAACGCTTCATTCATACTTTTTAAAATATTCTGAATATATTCCTTGGAAACTGTGGTTTTGCGTAAGCTATCAGTCATTCGATTAAAGGCCTGGGCAAGACGTCCGATTTCATCATCTAACTCTATTTTAACTTTGTAACTTAGGTCTCCACCTCCGATTTTCCCAGCCCCGATGCTTAATCTTTTCAGTGGCTGGACCAATTTCACGCTGAACATACCGATCACAAAAAGGATTAAAATGATGATGCTTGACAATAACAGGGTTGTTCTGATGTTGGCCGTGATAGTTTCCGAGGTTTTCGTTCGAATGCCTTGGGTGTTCTTGATGATTCGATTATTTATGATTGAAGTTTCGGCGATTACCTGTTTTTGTAAAAGCTTTAACGAACCCATAAGATCATGGAAATCTCGCATGCTGTTAAAGGCTTTACCGATTTGGAATTCATATTGAGACGTCAATTCCATCAAACTTCGGACGTGGGAATTGATTTCCTGCCATGCGATCGGCATTGCATTGAGCCCGATATCAAACTCTTCCAATAAAGATCTTATCTTAATTTCGTGATTATTTTTAATGGCTTTTGTTCCCAAATAGGCATTTTTAGCTTTGATAAGTTCTAAAACAATTTCAAAAAAAATTTCACGGTATCCCGGTAGCATAATCGCCAATTGTTTTATCGATTCGGCCTCTACGCTGTCTTCAACTGCAATGGTCAGTTCTTTTTCAACCACGATGTCATCTAAATTAGCCAACTCGTTGTCCAAGGATTTTTCAATAGTATTTTTTTCTACTAAAATTTTATTTATAATGGCACATTGATCGAAAATCTTATTTAGCTGGGCAATGTATTCTTCAAAAATTTTATTTGAAGTGCTTTCGGATAATGTTAAGGACTTTAGATTGGCATTTATATCTTTAATTAATCGATTTTTCTCCTCCTCTAAAGTATCAACGCGTTCGGTAAACGTATTGATCAACAGATCGCCCATCGCAATCGAATTTCTAAAATTGTCACTTATCCTAGTATTTACAAGCACCTGTTCTACATCGCGATCAATCATTGATTCCAGTGATTGCTTCACATCAAAAAAGGATATTGTGTTTACAAATAGAATCCCACCAACTGACAAAAGGATCATAGCGATCAATAAAATAACTTTATTGATAATACTGCCTTTGAATATCTGTGTAATGCGACTCATTGATGCCTCTGTTCGCTAAAATTTAGAATTCCGAAGTTTTTACTAATTCAGTGCCGACCAAAACCCGTCGTTTGGGTTTTAGCCCCAGATCTTTCATCACCGTTATATTTAACATTCGTTTGCCGTATTTGTTGACGCTTATGGGTATCTTCTCGATAGGTGTGCCCTTCAGCGCTTTCAGCAGCATCTCGGCCGACACTCTTCCCTGGGCGATCCCCGATTTGACAACAGCGCATAGGACCCCATATCTGACGTGAAAATCGTTCGCACCAATCAGCGGTTTTCTATAGAATTTTGCTATGGTCCGGGTCACCTGCTTATTGTTTAAAGGCCTGCCATTAGTATCCAAGATGCCGTTGGTAGCAGCTATAAATAAGGCGTCACTTGACTTCCGATATGCCTCGAGCACTGCGATCGCTTCATCAATGGACATCACTAATTTAAAACCGCCGAATTTGGTCAAGTAACTGTCCGATTCGTTTTTAACCTGCTTGAAGATTGCACGACCGGAAGGACTGTCTTTGACAAGAAAACCGACCGTGCTAATCGAAGGGTCAAGCTGCTTGGCAAACGCAATGGATTCCCTGATAAAATTGCGCTCCAAAATCCCCGATACATTGGAGGCTGGATACCCATAGCTTTCAGGCGCCTCATTCACCGCGCAAAACATCACCGGCGTTTGAACCTTATCTTTTAAATATGGTAATACAAACATGCTCTGGGCATTATCATCAGCTGCAATCACACCGTCAGGCTGGAAGCGCGCATATAATTCAAAAGCTTCTTTTGCCTTCAGAATCCCTCCCTTAAAATTTTGTTTGGTGTCCATATAAAAATATTTGATATCACTGTTGACTGCCAACACAGAATCAATTCCCCTTCTTATCTGGACGCACCACGGGTTATTTTCTTCATAACTCATCACAACCAAAATCTTATAAGAAGCTGCTTCGACCATGGGTAGATTGAAGAAAAGATAAAGTCCGGCGATAAATGCCATAAAGCAAGAGTTTAGCTTGTTGCAGAACATGGCTCGACTCCTTAATTGCTTAAATGCAAATCTTTTACAAAATCAGAGACGGTATTTTAAGAAAACTTGCTCAGCTTGGAACACTTGAAACTTGGAATTTGATTCTATATCCGTACACAAATCTAGCGGAGTTGGAGTGACCGATGCGATAATTAGTGGGGGATAACAGCAAATTGACAAAAAGTACGGATGATAATGATAGACCTATAAACCGTGTGTTGACGTGCTTTGGCCGAGTGCTTTCCATAATTTCCGCCGTGCATCCTTGAAGCAATAAATTAATATCGAAAGCTTGTCAGACCATTTGATAATATCAATTAAAACAATTGCAAATAGACACATAATTGTCAACCCTTTCGGAAATTAAGTTAAAAATTGATCTGAACGAATTTTTGGAGGCCACTACATAGGCGGCGTGCTGAAGTCTTCCAGGAAATTGGGCAGGAAGGTCTCCATGCCCTGATGCGGCAGCGGTTGGTTGGGAATGAGCCCCGGAGCATACCCTCGCTTAAGAAAAGGCTGCAGATGTTTCCGGTTGCGGCTGATGACATGCATGGGAACAGACCAGGAGGCCTTTTCCCCGGTTATCTGAACATTGGGCTGATGGTCTCCCAAAACAAATATAAGGGTGTCATCATCAATAAATTTATTGATGAATTCCACGATGACCCTTAGCTCATAGTTGATGGAAGTTGCGTAACCTTCCGAAGCATTGCGCAGATCGGGCCATATGATCGGAAATGTTATGACCTCCAGATCATGGTATATTTTACCATTATCAATTTTTGACCAGTCCTCCACGTAAGGTGGCTGCCGATGGAATGGGGCGTGGCTGCTGATTAGGATGAACTCGATAAAAAGCAGGGTGTTTTGTGCTTTAATTTCCCGGTCGAAGATAAAGTCGAGAACATATTGGTCCGGCATTGTCGACCAGCCGTAAACGGGACCTTTATAATCGAAATTCCAGGCATAATATTTTTTCTGGAAGCCAAAAAACTCCCCCTCGGGCCACGGCCACTGAGTACCCGGCATAACGCTGATCGTACGGTAACCAATACCGTTAAAAAAACGAGCGATTGTCTTGGCAGCCGAAGTTATCAGTAAATTGTATCGTAGCTGGTTATTGAGATTCACGCCGCTGCCCAGCGTGGCATGCGCCAGCCAGGACGACCCCCCCCCGAACGCCGGCGAATTCAAGAATGTTGAGCATACCCCATAACCGCCTTTAAACAGATCTTTCTCAAGTCTGGTTAGGGTCGGCAAAATTTTTCCAAAATGGTGGGTATCCGCATACATGGTATGACCGTAGGATTCAACAAAGAAAAGAAAAACATTGGCCCGTTCAAGTTTATCCATAGTCGACGGCATGCGTTCAATGTTCTTCACCGTGGCATCAATCGCTTTATTGAACCGCTCGCGATAACCTTTGACATGAAGAATAAAATCGCCTTCTTCAATGACTCTATGAAAAAAGCTCCGGGCAAACAAGGTCTTATGATGATGGTCGTGACCCGATTGCAGAACATATATTGACATTAATGCTGCAATTGCCAAACCCGCCACAATGCGGCGATTTTGAATTTCTGTAAGGTAGCTATGAATGGTCTTAAATGATATCCAAACACCCGTGGTGATACCGATCAGCAATGCGACCGCGAAAACAGCGAAAACTAAAAACTCTTTAAAAGTAAAAGTCGTATACAGCAGGTGAATGAGATCGGGCAAGAACTGCGAATCTAAAAATAGATTGAATGGACGAAAAAAGTACATTGGAATTAAGGCCTCTCCAATCAGGAAGAGACGCAGAAATATTACAAAAGCAGTCAACGGCAAATAATATAGGCGGCTGAACCGGACGCCCAAAAGGGCAGCGGTGCTGATCAGGCTCAGAAGGATTAATACTTCCGGCGATATTTTCAATAAATTATGCGTATCAAACGCAACTGCCGGGTAATTAATATTCATCACTAAATTCAGAAACACCACAGACAGCAAAAAGCCCATTGCCGGTTTTAACTTTTTGATGATACCGATAGAGAAACTATTGGAATTTTCGGTGCGCATGGTTTTTCATTATCACGATTCAGGGTCCACAAAAGATGCTCAACTACCAACCCGGATAAACCGGAAAGATTAGCCACCAAGACACCAAGACACAAAGAAAAACTGTTTATTTATATTAAACTTAGTGCCTTTGTGTCTTGGTGGCGAAAAATTTTTTTTGATAAGTCCCTCGCAAACATGAAGTCATTTCAAAAAATAGACGTTAGACAGTTATCAATTCATTTTCGCGCAAAAAGCGCCAAATGTATTTCAGTTTCATAGTAAACCTTTGATATACTGGCGTTTACGAAGATAAATGTTGGTGTCAACTTTTTAAATAGCTAAAAGCTAAATGATCGAATGTAATATGATAGACAGAGCGACGTGTCGGGTCGTAGCCGAAGGCGAAGCCTGAAGCGATACCACAATTCGTCATTAGTCATTCGTCATTTTCGGCTTGTCCGGGTTAGGTTTCAGGAATTCGGGCCAGCAAATCCATCTGTTTGGCAATAAATATCAGCTCTCCTTTTTCTATTTGAGAATGCCGTTGGGCTACCCAGGAATCGAACCTTCTCGGGTCAAGTGAGTCATGTCCTTTCAATTCTTCGAATATCGTGTGAATAATAAAATGAAGAAAATAAGATTCGTGTTCCTGATAACTTTTGGACCTTGGAAAAACGATCCAATCCGAACTGCCGGCCGCCAATATGTCGGCGCCCGAATTATTCAGGTGCAGCAAAAGATGCCTCCCGGTTCGACTGTCTCCGGCTTTTTTGCCGCGGATGATCCTGGTGTCCATGCTTTCATGATACAGTCGAATAATCTCTTCATCGAATCTGCGGTCAACTATCGGTAGTAGAATTGTCTCAGCATCATAATTTAACGTCAGGTAGACCAACCCACCGGGCCTTATCAATTGAAATTAGTAATAAATCATCTCAACGGGATCAACCAGATCCATAAAAGCATGGGCCATGCCTAAATCCCATTGTCTTTTATCGTAGTGACGTTCTAAATACTGATAGGCATCAGCACATTCAAAGGTAATGGATACCCGACCTTCCATCGATTGGATGTCCAGCATCCTGGGCGAGTTTTCATTTGTCTTAAAGCCGCAGTCCAGCGACCAGAGCTTCAGTCGGTTATGTGCTCTGCGAGTGAGTTCCTCATCCGCGTCGACCGCGGTATAATCTGCAAATTTAAGCAGCTCCCAGCCCATCATTCTTTCCACCATGGTGCCAATGCCAGAGCCCAGCTCCAGGACCTGCAGAGGAGTTGCCCGGCTGGTATACGGTAAATGAGCGATCAGTTCATCCAAGACACTCCGATTTAAAGCAGCGTCATCAATGGCCTGCTTAGCTAATAAATAGCGCTCGAAGTTGTAGTCCAATTCATCTGGTTGATGATGACGTTTTGGATATCTCATTTAAAAACCTTTCAATTGCTTCCATGCTATCTTTCCATTTGGGACGGCCGTGAAATGTTTGCAAGGCCGCGACACTCATTCTTAGGAGGCGCTGTCGATCCCGATGGAGACGGGTTATGCAGGCGATTACGGTTTTAAAGTCTCCGGGTTCGATTAAAAATCCATTTTCTCCCGGTACTACTATTTCTCTGACCGCGCCGCTGAAGGAGCCAATGACGGGCAGGGCAAATCCCATGGCTTCAAGATGGGCCATTCCGAAGCCTTCGTGGGAATAAGGCATGACAAAGACATGGCTTCCGGCTAAAAGCGACTTCAACTCGGGACCGTCTCTGGAACCTGCGAGCACGATTTGTCGTGTCAAATTTTTTTTGGCTATCATATTTTCTACTTTATGGAGATATTGGTGATCCATGGCCCGGCTGCCGACAACCGTCAGGTGCCAGACTTCAGAGGGGAGTTGCGCAAGATCTCGAATCAGCGGCATCAACCCCTTGTTGGGCAGAAGGTTACCAACGAAAATCAGCTTGAGCGGCCCGGGGGCTTGGATTCGGGATTCGATCCGATCGGCTGAAGCCAAATAGCCAAGCCGATCCCCGGCCGGGAATGCCACGATGGATGGCCGCCGGTCGCCGATCAGCTGCTCGACGGTCTGCCGGGTTGTGTTGCTGTTATATATTAGTCCATCAGCGGAATTAAGATAGGGCCTTTCGATCGTTTCGTAAAGGCGGTTGAGCAGGCTGTTGCGCGGCTGACGGCATAGTACCTGGTGCACGATGGCGACGATCGGAATATTAGATATTTTTCTCAGTCTAAGATTCAGCCGGAAGAGAGGGATGATTCAGCTCATCCTGCAGCAGCAGGTCAAAGTCGGCCGACACCAGCTTGGATAAGAGCTCTGGCGAAAAGTTATCCAACAGTTGGCGCGGGTAAGGCCGACGGGCAAGTGAAACGACCCGGACCTGGTGCCCACGCTGCTGCAAATGTTCTACGAGCATCCGGTCATAAATATACCCGCCGGTCAGGGTGCCGAGACGACCGTATATGATCAGCCCAATTTCCATATTTTCGGGAAATATTTTCCGACCTGCCGTTTATAACGTGTGTAGTCGTCGCCAAATACACGCTGTAAGTAGATTTCTTCCATTTTAATCCGGTAGGCCGAGTTCAGTAAAAAGATTAAAAATCCGATCAGCATTGCAGCTGACGGCAAAGCCAAAGAGAATCCGGCATAGATGAGGGTTAAACCGACCGTGATCGGATTGCGCAATTGACCATAAATGCCGGATGTGTGCAGCCGAGTGGTTTCACCGAATTTATGAAAGCTAACGTGCGAGCGTAAGGCTGCCACAGCTGCATAAGTTAAGACGTTGCCCGTTACCAGGAACAAAATGCAAATGGTTCTCATCATTTCCGAAGGATTTGCCATGAATGGGACGATCAATTTAACAACCGGCGGATGAATGATGGTGATTAGTGGAACCAGCGAATAGATGGTCACGGCAAGGGTTGCGATGATTAACATTGTCACTTTAAACCGTGATCGGATGGCAGCGGCTGCAGGATGTTGACTAGCGAGCCCGCGGTCCTTTCTGACCCTAACCAACATTTCGAGCGTTGACCCGGCACTGGGTACGGAGTAAAAGCAAAGCTGAATAAATTGTGCGGCGTAGGTCGCCAGGATAAAAAACGTTAACCTGTCCATTCTTAACCAACTAGCAAACAATCACGATTGGAACGATTCAGAATTCTTCGCGATATTGCGCCCAGGCCCATTCATTTTCCCAGAGTCTGACGGCCATGGCCCTTAAATGATGGGTTTGAATATTTTCTGCAATGCGTTGATTGAGAAATCGGGCAAAGTGTTCGATACTGGGGTTGAGACCCTTAAACTCGGGCAATTCATTGAGCATTGCGTCCCGGTAACGGGCGACCTGTTCATCGAGTGTCGACTCGATTTCGCAGATATCTGTTAAATAGCCGTGATCATCCAGTGTGCGGCCCTCCAATCGCACTTCAACCACATAATGGTGGGCATGGGGCTCATTCTCATCACCCCAATCACCGCCGATCAGATAATGCTGTGCAATAAAATCGCGCTTAACTGTAACCGTGTACATGGATCGGCTCCTTTTGGTTTAATCTAAGAAATTATTGGATACACAATTTATGTCTAATACTCTCTTTTGAAACTACACAATAAAGCAAGGTTTCGGGTGTCAGGTTTCAGGTGTCAGGATAATACGTCTTACCACCCATCCACCGGACATTTTATATGAAGCAGCAAATTACAGAAGCGTAGGGCAGGCCACCGTGCCCGCCAAATCCGGTCGGCACAGTGGCCGACCCTACGTTATCATATGTACAATGTTTCTATCATCGATCAGAATGGCCGTTTTTTGGCCAGCGGCCGCCGCTCTTATGAAACAGCATATTCAAAACCATTCAGATATAAGTTAACGGTTTGTGGGAGTGGCCTCCGGCCACGATTACCCATCTGGGTAATCGCGGTTGAAAACCGCTCCCACGATCTATGAGCTAACGATTTTCGGATGAAGTTTCTTATCCGATCAGACCGGCTGGCCTTTAGCCGGCCTGCGACGAGTTCAGCCGAATCGAGGCCGCCGTTCGTGTGAAACTACATTTTAAAAGCTGGAAGTGATTGCATTTTAGGCTACGTTGCCATTGTAGGTTGGGTTGAGCCAACTCCGGGCTTTGTTGGGTTTCGTTGCACTCTACCCAACCTACATTTTTTCGGCATCATCATGAAATGCGAAACCCAACAACAGCCGATTTTGGGACCGAATCACAACAGTTTCTATTCTGATCAGACCGGCTGGCCTTTGGCCAGAGACCGCGCTCGTGTAAAACTACGTGACATCGGTACCGAAAAAAATTGAACGTCGAACATCGAACATTCAACATCGAACGTCCAATAAGGAATCGTTTCTCTCAATCTTTTTAAAATAGTCAAAATACATTATTCGATGTTGGATGTTCAGCGTTCGATGTTCAAAGTTCATTAGTCTCAATTTCGATTTGACCGGACTCTCTTTAGCAATCCTCGTCATAGGTCAAGACCACCTGAAGGGCCTCCTGTGGTCTCTGGTCAAGTAATTCGTAGGCCTCCGCAGCCTGTTGAACGGGATAGCGGTGGGTGACGAAGCGGGCCGGATTCAGCTGTCGAATCATATCCAGTGCAACTTTCATTCTTCTTAGTTTGGTCCAACGGTCTGAGAATTGCGGTGCCAGGGTGCTGACCTGGCTGCTGATCAGCTGGATTCGACTTCGATGAAATTCGCCCCCCAGGTCCAATTCCGCCTTCTTGGCGCCGTACCAAGAGCCGATCACAATGCGAGCGCCCGGCCCGGCAATTGCCAGTGCTTGATTCAGGGCGGCCGGGTTGCCGGATAATTCAAAAACCAGATCAGCGCCGTCTCCGTCTGCCACGGTTTTCAATAAATTACTTCCGTCCTCGAATGCATCCGATATTTCCGGATCCAGCGCCAATTGGATACCTGCGATTTCTGCATTGGCGCGCCGCTGGGAATTGGGATCCAGCGCCACAAGTTTGCCCAGGGGCAGTCGAGACAGTAACAATGCGGTTAATAGGCCGACAATGCCTTGGCCGAAAATCACTACATTTTCGCCGATGACGGGCCGGCCGTCCATTAAGAAATTAACCGCAGTTTCCATTGTCGCTAAAAACACAGCGTTGACGGGATCGATATCGTCCGGCAGCTGCACGAGTTGATCCTGTCGGACAGCATAGTGGCTTTCGTGTGGATGAAAGCAGAAGACGGACCGGCCCAGCAATTCCTTATTCACGGACCGGCCGATCTCAACGACTTTTCCGACGGAGGAGTACCCGTACGCGAGCGGATAGCTGAATGGACGCGTCAGCGCCGGTATGGCAGCATCTAGGGACATTTTCGGCGGAAATTGACCGCGATAAACCAAAAGCTCCGTACCCGCACTGATGCCTGATATTTGAGATTTGATCAGAACTTCTTCTTCACCGGGCACCGGCAGGGGGCTGCGGGTGAGTTTGATCTCATATGGGCTTTTAAAAATGACCGTTGTTCGTTGCATATCCTAGCTTTCCATCATTCCAGACTTCCAATCGCACGCCCATAGGTTTTCGTCAGCGCAGCGCGCAGAGAGACGCCCCTTATCCCTTACCAGTAATATCGTGTGGAACTCTACATTAGAAGCGAACCGCAGAACCGCAGAATATCGAATAACGAATTACGAAGGATGGTTTCGCTTGGGGCTTCGCTCTTCAGGCTTCGCTTTCAGCTACGACTCGACAGGTCGAGCTACGATCCCACACGTCGCTCAGTCATTTTTTAATAAAATTGATAGGATACATTCCTTCGACATTCGACATTCATTATTCGATATTCGATATTCGCTTTTTAAGGTTTCTTTTGACGATCAGACTGGCCTTTTTTCGGCCAGAAGCAACCCCGTGTCCTTTAATGCAACCCCATTCCCCTACCAAGCGGGACTGGCCCAGACGATCAGATCATCGCCAGATTTTCGGTAACGCACTTCAGACAGCTTCAAATGAGCCCTGGATTGCGAGCCGTCGGAGTCTATAGCCGATAGACCGCCTACAAATATAGGTGAAATCGTCACGATAAACTGATCCACCAGCCGGGATTCGATAAAGCTGGTAATCACCCGGGCGCCGCCTTCCACCATGACACTGTTGATTTGCCTGCCGGCCAGAATTTTCATCAGCGCATGCAGGTCGATTCTGCCGTCCGGCAACGTCTTACAGCAGATTGGTATTGATCCGGTATTGCGCAGCGCCAGGGTTTGCTCACTGCGCTCGTCTCGGGCGTTTATAATCCAGGGCTGGATATTGGTTCGTTCAATGAGTTTGGCATTCAATGGCGTTCGCAGGTGAGTGTCCAAAATGATCGGCTGAGGGTTGCGGCCTTCGACCAGCCGAACGTTCAACCGGGGATCGTCAGCCAAAAGCGTACCGATTCCGATTAAGATGGCCTCACTGCAGGCACGAATTTGATGGGTCAGTACGGCGGACTCCGGTCCGCTCAGGCCGATGGGCTGCCGGTTGCTGTTTGCAATACTGCCGTCCACACTCTGGGCGTAACTAACCGTGATAAACGGTCGCTTATTTTTCAGACGAAAAGCATTGGCCCCGGCCAGGCAGGATTCGAGGCGTTCTATGGAATCGATCGGCATCTTTGATTTCCCCGATTTACTGTACCGCCGCGGTGGTAAAGACATAAAGTTTTCCGTCCCAGGCGGATCAGTGTTCATCGCAACCACCGGCCAAAAAAGCGGCCGGTTAAATCGACAATGAAACTTCGCAGATTTATAGTGCTATTAAAAATATGGAGGCAAAATAAAGTTGATAAAATACCGCAAATCTTCAATTTTCAATCATCATTTCCGGCTTGGATTCCAATAGCCGCACACAATCAGCCAGTCCCTAATAAATCCCGCTAGCAGGGGCATCATGACGACATAAGCAGCCAAAGTCGTTACCGGTGGTTTTACAACGGGAAGCAATGCGACGCCGACAAAACCCATTTGAATCCCGGCGATGATCCGGGCCCCGCGCCACGGCCCGTGTTCAACAACCTTTCTTGAGCTTTTTTTTCTCAGGCGGATGCCGGCCAAATACACGTAATAGGCCAAACCAACGCCCAAATATGGAATCGGCAACTGCCCATACCAGACCGCCACGAGCGGTGCGATCAACAATCCCAGGGCATCGATGTTGATATCCAGAAATGCCCCCAAGTGGGTTTCGTGACGGCAGGCCCTGGCAACCCAACCGTCGATGTAGTCCAGAACCGACACCGCGATGTAAAGGAGGCCGGGAGCCCAGGAAAGCCGGCCGGGGAAAACGTTCGACGCGGGCCAGGCTTGAAAGAGATAGCCGGCCAAAACGGCAATCAGCGATCCCCGTGTGATCGTCAACCATGTACCATAACCCAGGGTTGGGCGCAAAACTTTTTGATCGGGATGGTAATTCCAATTCAAACCGTATCGTAACAGCCCCAGCACGTAGATCATGATGACCGTCACCTGCATGATCCACTGGATAGCCTTCGGCTGGGAGCGCCCGTGGAGCAGGGTCAAATACCCGCCCAGTAGCATCAAAAAACTAAGCCCTACCGCCGCCCACCATCGAGTGTGCAGGCGGCTTAAAGTGTCATTGGAAAGCATATCAAGGTTTTATGCGATCTTAACAATCCCGGTCAACTTTAAAAAAACAACCCCAATTGATTTGGGTTCGATTTGGAAGACATTAGACCATAGACTTGAAGGCCAAAACCAATTCATGAGCCTGATGGGCCGGCCCCTGCCCCGAGGCTTTCGAAGAACACATCTTGTTCCCCGCCAGCTGTAAAAGGCCTACTGCCAGCGGGTGGATCAGGGGCAAAGAAATCGAGGAGGAGATCGGATTTGCCTGGTGGAACCGGATAAGCAATTCCTCAGCAACCGATCAATTAAATAGGAAAGTCAGAGCGAAGCGATGCCGCATTTCGTCATTCGTAATTCTTCAAATCCGCCGGCAGATCCTCGGTTTTTGGAAAGCTGGTTTGAGTGCCGGATGATTGGACGCTGATGGCGGCAATCCGATTGGCCCGGCTGATGGCATCCGCCAGCGGCCTGCCGGCTGCAAGATAATAAGCCAGGCTTCCGACAAAAGCGTCGCCGGCACCGGTGGTATCCAGCGCTTTCACCGGTTCCACCGGTACGTGTTCCGCAGTATCATTGTTTACCAGCAGACTGCCGCGCTCACCCAAAGTAAGTATCACGGACGTACAACCGCGTTCAACCAGCACCCGCGCGGCCTTTTCAGCTTCTTCCAAAGTTTTGACCGACATGCCGGTAAGAAGTTCAGTTTCAGATTCATTCGGGCAGAAGATATCGCTTAAACGGTAGAAGTCTTCAGCTATCTCCGAGCGGGCCGGGGCTGGATTAAATATGGTTTTTACGCCTTCTTCCCGGGCAATGCGCAGCGCCGCCAGGTTGATTTTCTGCGGAATCTCAAGTTGGCATACCAGGATCGAGGCGCCTGCGATCGCCGGACGTGCTGCCTCGATCTCGTCGACGGTCAGCAGGTCATTGGCGCCGGTGACGACGATGATGGAATTATGGCCTTCCGGGTCCACGGCGATTGGCGCTACGCCTGAAAAAGCCTGGTCTGTAAAGTGGACATGCTGCGTATCCACGCCCAAGGCTTCAAAGTTTTTCAGCGTATTTTCCCCAAAAACATCCTGGCCAAGTTTGGTGACCATGGTCAAATCCGCACCCAATTTGGCCGCCATAACCGCCTGGTTGGCACCCTTGCCGCCAAAACCCATGTGAAAGCGATCACCATGCAAGGTCTCCCCCATACTGGGCAGACGGGGGACGTAACTGATCAAATCTAAATTACAGGCGCCTACAACACATATTTTGGGATTTTCCATGGCTAATCTCCTATCTCGGATAAACCGGAAAGAATCGCCACAAAGGCACCAAGACACAAAGCAGGATTGCTTATAAAAAATGCAGCGTGCCTAGTTTCTCAGTGGCGAAAATATTTGGTCAGATAAATCTTTCGCAAACACGATTTGAATACAATAAATCATGTGTTCTGTCTATTTTAAAATGACCGAGCAAAGGGATTCCGAACTGCGACATTCTGCGGTTCGCTTTTGAATTGAATGTACAGGTTTTACAAGAGCGCTACCTCTGGCCCGAAAAAGCCAGTCTGATCGGATGAGAAACTTCATCCGAAAATCTTTCGTTCATAAATCGTGGGAGCGGTTTTCAACCGCGATTAACCAGGCGGGTAATCGTGGCCGGCCTGATCAAAGAAAAGGAACTAATGAACGTCGAACATCGAACGTCCAACATCGAACATCGAATAACGTATTCTGTCTATTTTAGATCGACTAAGCGACGTGTGGGGTCGTAGCCCGACGTGTTGGGTCGTAGCTGAAAGCGAAGCCCAAAGAGCGAATCCCCAAGCGAATCCACCATTCGACATTCGTCATTCGTCATTTAAAGTAGTTCCACACGAGCGGCGGCTTCTGGCCAAAAAACGGCCAGTCTGATCAAAGTTAAGAAACTGATGAACATCGAATGTCCAACGTCGAACATCGAATAAAGGAATTCTATCGATTTTAATCCCGGTTGAAAACCGCTCCCACACGAAATTAAAATGTTTCATAAGAGAACAGGCACAATTTTTTTCTTGACATTTGTAAAAAACATATTATGCTATATACAAATATTGCTAATAGCAAATAAAACCGATAAGATTCCTTTCAAGCCAATAACTAATAACCAATAACTAATAACTATCAACTGGGGGGATGCATATGGCTCAGCAGCAACTGGTTAAACGATCACGGCAGTCCTTTACTCGATTGGCACGCTTTTTTAATCAGCTTATGCGTGAACAGCTCGGGTGCGGTCCGGTCACGGTGCAGCAGTGCTACACGCTCGAAGCGCTGATGTTCGGGCCTCGTTCCATGAAATCTTTGGCTGCCGAAGTAGCGCTTCACCAGAGCACCCTGACCCGGGTGGTGGAAAAATTGGAAAAACAGGATCTGGTAAGCCGCAGGCGGCCCGCAGACAATCAGCGCAAGGTCGAGGTGCAGATTACCGAAACGGGCCGGCAAATCTATCGTTTATTGGATGAGGCCGGCTCACAGATGATCTCGGACCTGCTTGATCATATTCCCAGGGAGCGTCGGGCTGCAATTGTAGACGCGATGGAAGAAGTGGCCGACTTGTTAAACCCGCACAATGAAGCATTTCAGATACTGCTGAAAGGATGCCGTTGCGCTCTGCCCGGTGACGACATCCAAAACCGAAAGGAATCTTGATGAATACAAAAAGAATGCAACAATCAACAGAGGAAATTGTCAATCGCATGATTCAGCTGGCTGATAACAATTATAATTGCAGCCAAATACTGATGATCCTGGCCCTGGAACAGGAGGGCAGGGATATCCCGGATCTAATTCGATCCATGTCAGGACTCGGTGATGGCTGCGGCTTTTTTAAAGAAACCTGCGGAGTCATGACCGGGGCGGCCTGCCTCCTTTCATGGTATGCCGGCAAAGGATCAGACAACGAAGTCGAGTCGAAAAAATTGCTGCCCATGCTCCAAGAATTCGGCGACTGGTTTCAACAGGAAGTCGGGGAGAAGTATTCAGGCACTCGCTGCATGGAAATCGTCGGAGATAAGGTGGGCACACCGGATGGAAAAATGATATGCGGCGCAATAATTCTACAATCCTTTACCAAATTGAATGAAATTCTGGCTGTCAATGGCTATTACCCAACCCGGGCAAGCCGGAATTGAAGATTGAAGATTGAAAATTGAAGAATTATGGTTTCGCTTCGCTCTGTCTTATAAAATTAAATCGATAGAGTTAGTTAAATATTCAATCTGGATACGACAAAAATTCTGCGCAAGCATGATAGGATTTCAAAAAATAGACACCAAATTGAGTTAATAACCAATTGGGAAATAATTGTCATTCGCTATTGAAAGGGACCAAAAAATGGATGCCAGAGTATCGCAGTCTGAAATTCCACATTTATATAATTCGCTGTCGAAAACCTATGATATCTGGGGGAAATTGGCGGAAAGCAAAGCCAGAATCCGTGCTATCGAATTGGCGGATATTCATGACGGTCAGCAAATTCTGGAAGTCGCCGTCGGCACAGGCCTCGCTTTTATGGATATTGTGAAAAGAAATCCCACCGGCGTCAATATCGGGATCGATATTTCACCCGGTATGTTGCAAAAGGCCCAAACAAGACTCCGATCCTTATCCGCTGCCAACTACCAGTTGAAATTAGGAAATGCCTTTGAGATTGAAGCCGAATCGCAGCAATTTGATTTGGTGCTGAACAGCTACATGTTTGATTTGATTGCGTTTCATGAAATGGACCAGATCCTAGCGGAATTCAGGCGGGTGCTGAAACAGGAAGGTAAACTGGTTCTTGTCAACATGACGACGGGAGAAACCTTCGGCAGCGGCATCTACAGCCTAATATATCGCATCTCGCCCAAAGCATTTGGCGGGTGCCGGGGAGTTCGGCTAGCGAAAAGAATAGAGCAATCGGGATTTCAGGTAGAAACGAGGGAATACCATCAGCAGCTGCTGTTCCCCTCCGAGGTAATCCTGGCGCTGAAAATGTAGGGAATCGAAGCCCAGCGAACCGATTGAAGATTTCGTCCAAGCTTGTGAAGTTTGCCGTTGAATAGCAAATGGAACAATGGAATAGTGGAATTTTGGGTATGAAAACTGGAAGATGGGCTGATTTTAATTTCTAATCTGCAGCATGTCTATAAAATTGATCTCAATCCGCCAATCACAATATTCCAGCATTCCATTATTCCAATACCCCCAGTGATCGATCTATTCAATTCCGCAGGCAGACCTGACCTAATCCAGCCTGTTTTTCCGTGTTAGAAATAGATCAAAAGGAAGTGTGGGTCCCGGCGGATCCTGAATTCAATTCATCGAACCTTAACTACCCGAAAATATAGTCCATTTAAAAAATTGAACCGGGAAAGAAAGATCTGTATTCGAAGGTGGACCTCGAATTCCGGCGGCGAGCAGAAACAGGCTCCCTTTTTTTCTTCCCCCGGAAGATCTTCGCATCCTTGGAAATTTGTCTTTATCTGTCTCCTAAAAGCAGTATCTCCGTGTCTCGATCGGGAATTAAATGCACCCTATCGCAGGGACCCACCCAGTTTTTTAAAGAACTATATGATTATAAAAATTCTTTCAAGTAAAAATCGAATATAATTCGCTTCGCTTGCAACTGGAATGATGGAATTTTGGGAAAACGGGTTTTGGGATACCGGAGAGCTGGGTTAATGGCGCAGCCGTCTGTAGGATAACCTTAATTATGGATAACATCCCTAAATAACCCACTATTCCATCATTCCATAATTCCAACGTTCCATGATCGGGGCAAATTCTAAGATTGCAAAAATAAACGATTTTCCACCGATGTTGCAGGAATTCCAAGACGTTTAATTTATGGCCCGGGTCTGCCAGATTGTGAATTCTTCATTTAAACCATCCAGGACCTGCCGGTCCCGATTGTAAACATCTTTTTTAAAAATAAAATTGTCATTCTCATCGAACCAGATAGTGACATAAAGAAGCATAACCGGTTTGGGTTTCGGCAGGTTAACGCGCTGTGTGACATTGGAGTCAATCAGTTTTTGAATGCTACCCCGGTTCCATTTCACCGGATCGTTCAACAAAAGTTGAGCCAGTTCAATGTTTTTTTCAACCCGGATGCAGCCCGAACTGAAAGCCCGATCCTTGCGACCGTACAGGGAACGGCTCGGGGTGTCGTGCAGATAAATAAAATACTTATTGGGAAATATAAATTTAATTCGCCCCAGCGCGTTATGGGGTCCGGGCTCCTGCCGCAGTGTATAGGGTATGGTCTTCCTGTATTGGGACCAATCGACAGAATGGGGATCGACGGTCCGGCCTTTTCTATCGATCACGCTGATTTTCATAGTACTTAAGTAGTCCGGGTCCTTTTTGATTTTTGGCAGAATATCCTTTTTCAGGATGGTGGGCGGTACGGTCCAGGTTGGATTGAAGACGATGTATTTGATTTTCGATTTGAATACAGGTGTTTTGCGAAACGGTTTGCCGACCTGTACCTTGCTGCTCCAGCTTGGGATGACACCGTCAAAATTGTATGCTCGGAAACCGGCGATATCCACGGCGATGTACGATTCGGGCAATTTGTGAAATACCCAGCGGGCACGCTCGAGATTCACGCGAATCTGATCGATTTTCTTTTTTACCGGGATATTCAGCGCAGCAAATGTTTTTTTACCCACGATGCCATCGGCGACAAGGCGGTGTTGATATTGAAACCGTTTGACGGCATTTTCAAGATCTTCGTCATATAAGTCCGAGTCACTGACTGTCCCTTGATATTGACCGGTGAGGGCCAATCTCTGGCGCAATTGAACAACAAGTTGGTCTGTCGTTCCCGGTTTTAGGGTTCGATTCCCGGATATGGATTCCCAGCCTCCCGTATCCTGGATGGCACGATATTTCTTCAAAACCCCTTTCAGCAGGTCATAGTAGTCGATTTCCGGTCGAATGTTCTTAAGTCCTCTGGCCAGGGTGCCCGTTCGAAGCCTCTTTTCGATTGCTGCCACCGGATTCGCATTGCGGACCCTGCGGGTCATGTTCCAGGCCGGATCCAGGCTTTCGGGATCGACCTTGCCGAACTGGATATGATAGCACAAACGCACCAGGCTGTCGGTCAACAGAATGTCGTAGTCTGCCAGGAGTGTGGGGTCGGGCGATTCTTGGCCGTCCAGCAGCAATTTCAGGACCAGGAGCTGAGACAGGTGATAGTCCTCCGGATTTAAACCATCACCGGCAATGCTTCCAATGTCTTCCAATAGATCCGCGACATTCTGTGGGTTTTGCCAAAGCAGCTTAAAATCATTGCGTTCATACAAGTCCGGCAGCCAATGCTTGGAGGCAATATCGGCAAAGCCGATTTTAAGTTTGCCGGTGGTCCAAAGCTCGTCGATTTTTTCTTCCAAAATGAAATCGGCTGATTCAACCTGGGTCAGGCCGGGATTGTACATCACGAAATTTGAAATTATCAGAACCAGTATCGGTATCACAATTTTAGCTATCATATATTGGACTCCTAAATTAATTTCCAATTTGGGACGACAAAATATTATTTAAGCATTCGAAAAATCATATGCAAGTCCGACACTGTCGGTCTTCAGACCCATCCGGCGAAGCCGAAATTGAAGACTGAAAATTGAAGATTAAATATGTATTTGAATTAATTGTGGTATTCCGCCGTAGTCGCTCCCAAGAAGAAGCGCTATAAATGTAGTGACGGGATGTCCGCAGACGGTTGGCGCACAATTAATTCACATAATCCCGGGTGGGATAACGAAGAAGTCGGGGGCAGCCGGGGCTTCTATTGATTTCAATAAATATGACCGATTTGGAACTAAACGATAATCCGCCGAAGCAGCTCTGCCCTGGCCGGCATCTGAACCGGCAGGTTATGCACTGTTGACTCTCGCAGTAACTTCAATTTCGAGCTTCATTCTTTCATCAAGCAAACCAGCAACAAACATAGTTGCTGCGGGACGTGCTTTTCCTAAATATTTCTTAAATATCGGCCAACAAAGTTCAAAGTCTGATTTTTGGGGAAATATATAGTGAACACGTACGACCTGATCAAGGCTGCTACCAGCTCCAAGGAGCGCTTTTTCTATATTTTTAAAGCATTGATCGGCTTGCTCAACTGGACTATCGGATATTGACATGGATTTATAGTCATAGCCAGTCGTACCGGACACAAAAACGTAATCTCCATCCACCACTGCGCGAGAGTAGCCAATTTTTAATTCGAATTCTGATCCACTTGAAATCAACTTCCGGTTCATAGTGTTCCTCATTATAGTGCATGTTTATTAACATCCCATGGTGTTTGCAAAGGATTTATCAAATAAAAGATTATCGCCACCAAGACACGAAGACACGAAGTTTTTTATAAATTTTTTTGGCACTATATTCCAAATTAAGGAAAAAGGAATTTATCTATTTGTCGCCTCTATTTGTCCGGCACTTTCGCTTTTACACCAATCCAGTTCACAAATCCTCTGATCGCCATGAAAAGGAGCATCACGTACAATAAAGATATGAACTTCACGTCCTTTGTGAAGTAAAGCCATATTCCAATCACATCGACTACGATCCAGTAAACCCAGCTCTCGATGCGCTTGCAGACCATCAGCCACATCGCGACGAAGCTCATGATGGTGGTCAACGCGTCAAGGTAGGGATATGATGCGGCCTCCGGAAAAATCTTCGGCAACCATATATGGATGTGGCTCATGGTTCCACCAAGAAGTGCAGAAAGTGCCAGAGTTACACCAAGCCACAACAAAACCATCCTGGGTGAACTGAAGCGGACATCTATAACCGAGTGCTCCTGCTGGGGAGACCTTGACCAAAACCACCATCCATATGCGCTGGCACCTAAATAGTAGATCTGCTCTAGAGCATCAGAATACAGTTGGATCTGATAGAAAAGGGACATATAAAGCATAACACTAACGATCCCCACCGGCCAGGTGAGCATATGACGCTTGGAGATCAGCCAGACCGACCACAAGTAGAGCACCGTCCCGAATAACTCGATGTAACTCATTGGATATCCAAGGACCGTAAAGAAGATGGTATCAACCTTAAAAAGATTGCTCATGGTGCGGCGTCCTCAAATAGTTCGAGCACGTTAACATATTTTTTAAATTGGTTTAGCACGTTGCACACCCGCGCAACTCGCTTCTCAAAGGTGCCCCCGAGCATAATGAAGGGCACTTTGCGTTGGTTTAGATCACTGACAACTTGCCGCTGGAAAGCGGACCGATTCACCTCACCGGACCGATCCCAGGTGTCCTCGTATGGCACATCAATGTCGCAAACAAACACCAAATCATAGCGCGTGATTGCACGGTCGGCCAATGCAGACAAGCGCGGATCTACAAAGCCGTGGTAGTAACGCGCGAACGTTGCAGTAGTGATCGCATTCGTATCGGTAAAGAGATAACGGTTTGCCCGTTCAAGGAGCGCGTTTTCTCGTTCGAGATGCCCATCCGCAATCTCCACGAGCTGTTTTGGACTGAGGCGCCGATTGATCTGATGTTTTTCCCAATACTGACGTCCGTACTCCGGCATCCATTGCGTGTCGAACTCCCGGGCCAGGCGTTCGCAGAGTGTAGTTTTTCCGGTGCAGGGCGCACCTAAGAAGACAACGTTTGTGATTAAGTCGCGGTAAACCTCGGGGTCCAGATATTCGCGATACATGAACGGATTGCTGCGAATCTGTGTTGAGGAGACGGGAACTTGCTCGCGCGCTCCATCTATCTGACGATCAATTGCACCGAGGGCCTTACTCATGTGTTTACCGTATGGCTCACTTGAGTAAAAGTGGGTTACACTATTCACGCCAAGTGTTTCGATGACATATCGCTCGTGCGACCGCATCAACTCAGGTGTATAACCAACCTCCGTGGGACCGTCCCATGCTTCGACTAATTGCACAGCGGGATACAAAGAACGAATCCATCCTGAACAGATTGCAAGCGGGACTCGGGTTGTCTCCGGCGAGTCATAGATGATTACAATCATCTCGTCCATTTCGGACAAGCCGGTTTCTATGACCATTTGGTGTCCATGGTGTAATGGCGCGTACTTGCCGAGTGTCAACCCTCTCTTCAATTTACCCCACATTCTCAAGGTCGATTGAAATGGTGTTTAGATTAAAACCGAACTGGTATACCTAACCTGCGACTTCAAGGTTTTGTTGGACGGCTTTGATATTATTACAAACCCATTTCAATTTTTTTTCATCAAAACTCTCCTAACATTTTGTAAAAAGAACGCAGCAGAAAATTTAACGATTGAGGATATCCAGCGGGCCACATGGATTTCAAGCCTGAATCGATCTAACGTAAAACCGCATCGTTACCCGCCTGGTTCATCCACCTTGTTCGATTCCGTCAATTCTATAGTGACCAGTTATTTGGAATTCAAACAAGCGATCTTCCTCCCGGGTGCCAGAGCCTATATTGTGAATAATAAGCGGAATCTTTTTTCGGTTCAAACGGTCACTGACAATCATTATATGCGGCAGATGAGGTGGTACCAAACAAGTTACAATATCCCCGGCTTTATACTTTGAGGCTTGCTTTGTTATAGGTATGCCCCACCCTTTCCTCTGAAAAAAAGCTTTAAGGTTTGGCACGCGCCGGTGATCAATGTTCCTGTCTGGTCGCTTAAGCCCCCATATTTTTGGATATCTGGAAAAATTTTGCTTCATATCTTCGTGAACAAATTGCTGAAGGTCATAATTGTATGCAACCCGCAGTGCACGAATGACAACATCCGTACAAACTCCCCTATCAATTGGAACATCACCGTTGGGATAACTTAATGCCTGATAAGAAGGATCATAATAAAGCGTCTTTCCTATTTGGCTTCTAGCTGCCTCCACGAAATCTTCTATTCGGCTTGATTCTGCTGCAGCAATAAAAACCGCCAAAAAAGTAATCAGTGCTAAAAATGTGTATTTTTTCATAGTAATCATAATTTTACCACCGTGCGTCAGTAATGCTCCTCCCGCAGAGCGGGAGGCCTCAGGAAGCCCACTGGAAGGGGGCAAAATCACCGGCGCGACAAGGTAAATCCGAAATCCGAAGCACGAAATACGAAATCCGCCTCCGGCGGAAATAACATAAATCCCAATGACAAAAACTAATTCCGATCCAATACGCAATCTAACGCTGAGCGCGTTGATCAGTGCTATGCACTGGTTTCATCATTCTGACTGGGTCGTTTAGAAAATTTGGACATTTGAATTTGTAGTTTGTCCGCCTCCGGCGGATTCGTATTTCGTATTTATTTTAGCTCCGTTGATTCTCACCAGTACGGTAGAACCTTTTCGGGTCCACCACAAGAAGTGGTGGTTTATTGCCGGAATTATTCCAGGTCCGCCCGGCGGCTGAAAAAGTATTGCAGCAAAGTCTGCGATTGCAATTAGCTTTTTTCGCCGAAGACGATGGAGTTAACTGGTTTTAAAATCTGCGTGCATCTGCGAAAATCCGCGTCCTAAATCACGTATTTCGAAATTAGCCCTGTCTTATTTTTCAGAAAAAATCCAATTGCGATATGACAGCAGCTAAAATAATGGCCACAATGATTGCACCTAATGCCAGCGCCACAAACTGGAAAGCTATTGCTCCCCCGCCCAAGACGGCGGCCCCTCCAGCCACTCTAAGTGATTCTTTTCTGATAAAAGCAAATATCGCAGCTATAATCGCTATTCCACCTAAGAGTGCGGTAATGACATTTATTATTTTGTCAGTATCCCATTTTGAAGTCCAAGTTTCCTTTTTTACTTCTTTGCCTTTGAGCGCGGCTACTGTTGCATCTCTGATAGCAACCGCTTTTTCAGCAATAGTATGTTCTAACTTGGGTTGTGGAGAAAAGGGACCCGCATAAAAATGCAGTAGAGCCAACAATAAAGCAACTGAGCCAACGATAACCCCAATAATACCGATTTTTGTTTTCTCTTCACTCATTTTCTCACCAGAATATAACGGTTGAAGTAAGGAGCAGGCAAAAAATATATCAACTAGGCAGGACCTTTGGGTAAAGCCCCGGCCTTCACGCCGGCTGCTCAACTGATTGGTTATGAAACTATCACAAAATATATCCATACCGTGGGTTTCTTTTTCATATTAAATCTGACCGAAAGCTGAGGGGGCGGTAAAAGATTAACGAAAGCATATAATGACCAAGTATACGCCCTACCAGTTGCGCGACTTTTCCCGGTCCCTCTCAAGCGTCATGTCGGCATCCCTCTTGTTCCATTTTGGACATCATGCAACAACCAATGTTTCGTCCTGGACCAGCCGAGGAATCGGCGGGCACCCGAATTTTTTGCAGACTTGCTATCGATTGGGCATCCATCTGCGGCAAGCATTAGAGCCTTAAACGCGGGATAAAACCGATTTCGGAAGTCCACTGGTTGCGCGTTGAGGTGGTCTTCTGCCCAGCGAAGGAAACCGGCAACATCGCGATTCGGAAGCAGGGCTAAGAAAAAGATCATCTGTCGCCAAGCATAGGCCGTGTTTTTTAGCATTAACAGTCGTGCATGCCATCTGTCTATCTTCATCTGGTGGCGCTTGCAAACCCATAAGAAGCATCGCTTGGCCATCCCCCCGAGTTGACCACGTATCATTTCGGCCAACTCCAGGGCCGAATACAACGCGGCTAGGTTCTGGGTCGTGAGGATTTGTTGCTGTTCGATAATCATACCGTTGATGGCGGGATCCCAAGTTCCGAGAGATACACCTGCTCTGGTTGAACAAAGCTGTACAAACCGATCTGGGTCGACCTTTGTCGTCTGCCAAAACCCGGTTCGTTTTGCTCTCCCCTTTACTTTAGGGATACTTCGAACTTCTTCGTAATCAATTCCGTAGTAGGTGGCATAAAGCGTCCCATCCATCAAATCCGCCGCCATCTTCGCTGACTCAAGGAACTTACCGGAAAATCTCCCCATAAATATATCGGCCGCCACCTCATCCACGAACGATATATTGAAGCCGGCATCCTTCGCAAGAGCCCGCAACTCTTGAATGAGTTTGTTCGGCAAGATCACATGCGGGAACGAAGTGATTGTGAGAAGGATGACTTCTTCGAGGGTCTGCTTCGCAAGCTCTTTATTTGAAAGATTTTCGCTGCGGAACCGATCCATGGCGCCTACCCATGGCAATTCCTCGATCTGAATCTGTTTCTCAAGGTTCAAAAGCAGCAGCGAACGGCGCCGCCGGAACGCCCGATAGAGCGCGGCATAGAGTTGGCGCAAAGTAGGATCGGAGATTCCCGCGGCACGCAGTCCCGAGGTCATCTGTGGCAGCACCCGGGCAAGGGTCTCTCCCGACGTGATAAGATCGCGCTTGATCAGCGCAGCAATCGTCTCATTCATGCATCGCTCGACTTTCCGCTGAATCGAAACCGGGATCGAAGTACCTTCCGGAATGCCCGAGCTTGAGGATTCCGTTTTGCTGACAGCCCTTTTTAGATGGCTGACATCGTCGAGCCCATCGTTTTTCGAATGTGCATCTAGACGCGAAACGACGACTCTCGCGATCTCATGATATGTCGGTTTGCCCACATCCCCTTGTTGACGACGTCGGGCTTTGGCGCATCTTTGCGAATCAGGAAGGCCACGCTTTTTCACGTATTGGTTTAAAATCAGTCGAATTCGACCCACTTCTCGACCCGTGAGTGACCTTGGTTTCCTGGCGCACCGGGAGAGGAACTCTCTAAGCTGCGCGAAATGGCCTTTGGTGCGTTCCGGTTTTCCGCAAAATCTGTGCTCTCTTCTCAGCTCCGCGTATTCATCAAGTAGTGTCAGGGCGCGCTCCGGCCAACCGGCCGGGTAGTTACGACAGGGCCAGTCGTTCTCGACGGTCTCTAAGAATAATGCAACAATGCGGTCGTAGAGTGGAGCCCAGACGACGACAGCTTCCTTCTGTGCCAGGATGCGTTTGTTCGGCTTGATTTTCTCGAGGTCATCAATGGTGTCGCCCACGTCCTGCAGGTGCACGTGTGAGCCAAACCGTGGAGGCTCCTCCACCGGAATCGGGTAGAATCGGAGCTCGGCGAAATAGGAAGATAGGTCATCCAGAAGCCCACGAGCTTCTTCAGTGTAGCCGTTATCCACAAGCCACGCGACAACCAACAGAGCGCCTTCCTCAGGTACATCCACGTCGTAACAGCCGCTATGGAGTCGATTCCGCAGCTCGCCAAGGCCCTCATCGGTTAGAAAATGAGCGTTAAGTATCCGCCGCCCCTCCCTCTCAGAGCCTCTCGGCAACGCTTTTAGAAGCTGCTGCTCATGCTTTTGAAGCGGACCGCCGGCAAGAAGCTTTCCTGTCGCAAACCCACCGGTGATTACCTCGAGCGTCGCCCATGCGGGCACCCCCTCAACCGGTGTTCTCGAGCCGTAATCCACTGAACCGCTCAAGATGTTCCTGAGGACAGCCTCCCACTTGGCAATTTTCTCTTTAGCACGCCCCCTCGTTACTGGGTCATCGTGTTCTGCGCTGGTGGTAAGTGCCTTGGAGATCTGAAAGGCCGCATATCCTGGGTTTACCGAGGCTGCCTTCAGCTCATTTTTGGGATTGTGACCACGCTTTGCCATTTCGCTACCAAGTCAATGGATCCGGGGGCTGGATTCGAACCAGCGCCCACTCGGTCCAGAGCCGAGCGTTCTACCACTGAACTACCCCGGATGTTCTTGAAGTTTTATGTCTATCCTTTACTATCGAAACATTTCGGCAAATTGCTCCGCTTCGGCAAAGGCTTTGGAAATCATCTCTTTCATCATATTCCTGCCTATACCGAAATCTTTTTCAGCAGTATTGAGCAGGCGTTCGGTACCGTCATCTTCATCAAAATACCGCACTAGTGAGACCAGTCGCACCGCAGGCTCTGCCGGTGACTGCTGAGACAGGTCATGATGACCGGCAATGGCATGAGTCAGATATTCCGGCAGGCCCCAGTTTTCGGCCACTAAAGCACCGATGGCCGCATGATCCCAGCCGAAAAGCTCTTGTTCCATGACATCAATATCCGCCTCCTTATCCGCATGCCATTCTCTCAAAAGATTTTCGTAATTATGTTTCTTAACTTCGGAAATAAGTGGAACGGCCAGATCCTGCAGCAAAGCGGCGGTGAAACTCTCAGCCTGGGTTGCGGCATGCAGATGCAGGGCTACATGCTTGGCTAGACAGGCCCGCCGGGCTGCGGCTAGCCAGAAGCGGGAGATCTCCATGCAGTCCAGCTCGGGAGGAATGGTGGTGGCGACGGCATAGGTCAGAAGCATGGATTCCAGGCGGGAGCGGCCAAGAAGGGTAACGGCATGATGGAGATTTGAGACCTTGGTGGTCAGACCGAAGGCGGCGGAATTGATCAGCCGCAACATCTTGATGCTCATGCCTATATCCATCTGAATCTGGTCAGCGATAGCGGTCGTCTCCGTATGGGGATTCCGCAGCATGGCTAGAACATTCATCACAGCAGCAGGGAACTTCTGCAACTCATAGTCACCCAGCAATGCTTTTAATTCTTCGTTGGGGTCCTTCTGCTTTCGTTTGAAAAACTTGATCATGGTGGATCAATCTCCTCGCCTGGCCATTTTATTGGCAAAAATAGATAAGAGTCCGCCGAGCATTAAGTAACCAATAATCACTTCACAGATGGCAACTATCCGGGCGACCGGCGTGGCCGGTACAATGTCGCCATAGCCGAGGGTGGTGATGGTTACCACCGAGTAATAAAAGGGGCCAATCCAGTTATCATACCTGCCGTAATCGACCCCGCTAACAGCATAAAGTGCGCTAAATAGCACGATGATTCCAAAAATCCACAGGCACCAGAGACCCGGGCTTCTGCCGCAGTCACTGGTTATCGACCAAATGTTATAAACCATATGGTTGAATTTGCTGGCATCCCTGAACTCCTTGAGATAATTCTGGTCAACCACAAAACGCCGCAATCGGTAGGCCCCGGCAAAGTTGATATCACGGATATCCACTCCGTACCATTTAGCTTTTTCATATCCATTGACCAGTCGTAGTCGTGCATCCCGCATGTCGGCGTTATTCATTGTAGCGCCGGCAATATTGGAGAGCGACATATCAGCCCCCCTAAAATCAGCTCCGGTACAATCCGCCTTATAAAGCACTGCTTCCCTCAATCTCACCCGGTTGAGATTTGCATGCCGCAAATCCGCCTCCGCCAAATCTGTTTTGGTCAGGGTCGCATCAGTAAGGACCGTGTTGAACATCCTGGTTTTCCTCAATGTCGCCATCCCGAGGCCGGCCCTTTCAGCATGGGCATTTTCCAGATTCGCTTCCGAGAGATTGGCCCCAGTCAATTCAACATCATTGAGTTTTGCCTTGACCAGACTTGCATTGCTGAAATCAGCCTTGAATAGATGGGCACCGCTTAGATCTGCCTCCGACAGATCGGCGTCGACAAAATTGGCTCCCGTAAGATTCAGCCCTTTTAAATCCTCGCCACGCATAGATACGCCCTTGAAATTGAGTTCAGCCGATGGGATTCTTTCATTTGGGTTGTCGCGGAGCCGCTGGATAACCTTAAGTGCATCTTTTCTTGTAACAAAATCTATGGTCATTTTTTACTCTTCTTAATTCGCGCATCAACTGCGGGCCATATGAGTTTCAGGCAAGCGCGGCCCTCACGGAATACCGCATTGTTTTTGCCGTCTGATTCATCCTGTTGTTATCTTTACGTTTTGCATATATTTTCGCATAATCCACTAAAAAAATCAAAAGAATAGAACTTAAGTGCTTGAAATAAATTACAAAAGAAATGAGTGGAGGCTGACTGTAATAAACACCAGGCTAGGCTGCCGATTCCTCAACAGCGGCCATCATAAAAATTCGAAATAGAACCACATCGAAAAAAAGCATAAGCAAGGATACTGCCGCGCTGGCTGCAATGAAGAGAATTGAAAATTCATCTCCAGTTTGAATCGTTCGGCCGATCAGATAGTCAGATATCCCATCACAGAAAGCAGTAACTATGAAAAATACTAGCAAGTACCAAAAATATCGCTTGGTCGATTCTACGCTTTGACGAATAGCCTCCCACGGAGTCAGGCCGTTTAAAATCAGATAGAATTCAGCAAACGACAACCTAACCAAAACCAAAATTCCTGGAATTATGAACAAAAAAAAGCCTATGACGCCGAGGGTCAGTTGAATGACGGTAAGAAGATAAAAGGGCCACCACAACTTAAGCGAGGCAGCGATTAAATCCATGTTGCTAGATTGATCTTTATTGGCACTTTTCGCCATTAACAGGATCAGGGCCGCGGTGTACATTGGATATATGGCAACATAGCTCACCCAGTATAAAGACTGAAAATTTTGGGAACGGGAAAACAGTAATTCCAAGAAGGCGTCTAAGAGTAAAAAGGGCAGACACAAGGATGCAATTTGGCCGAAATTTCGGAGATAAAAAAAGTACGAGTCAGAGATTATCGGCTTTACCTGCATATGATTCTTCTCTGGTACGGTTGTCCTGCAATCACGCAGCCTTTAAATATTCAGTTTAGTGTCTATCTATTGAAATCACACCATGTTTGCGAAGGATTTATCAAATAAAATATTTTCGCCACCAAGACACCAAGGCACTAAGATTAATATCAGTAGACATTTTTTCTTAGTGTTTTTGTGGCTAATCTTTCCGGTTTATCCGGGTTGGGGTTAACAAGCTCCAAGACCGCAATTTCCGGATAACAATTAAATCTGATCGGGTAAATAGCCCAGCCAATTCCTCGGCTAATGAACAGCTGGGTTCGGGGTGTGGTTATAAGACCACTTGAATAGGCCTTGTTTTTCACGGGCAGAATCGGAGGCCCATAAAAGGGAACGACAACCTGGCCACCGTGGGTGTGGCCGCTGATTACCAGCGATATGGGGGTATCAAATGGGGTATCGACCGAATCCGGGTTGTGGGCCAAAAGTATCTTGCATTCGTTTTTTGCAACGCCAACAAACGCCTTGTCTATTTTTAACCGGTCTCCCCAGAGATCTCCGGCACCACCAATATGAATTCGATCACCGCCCCTTGCAATTGGTTTGCTTTGGTGCCTGAGATCTTGTCCGGTTCTCGCCAGCCAGTACAGTGATCGACGGGTGTCAGCCCAGTGATCATGGTTGCCTAGAACGGAATACACCCCGTGTTTGGCTTTGAGTTCTGATAAAAGAGGCCATACTTTATCGATTTGCCGGGTGGCATTTCGCTCGTGGACATAGTCTCCCGTACAGACGATAAGGTCGGTGCGCAAACTGTTGGTTCGGTGAATGACACCGCGGATAAAGGACTCCGAAACCAGAAACCCCAGGTGCAGGTCGGTCAAATGGGCAATTGTAAAGCCGTGAAATGACCTCGGCAAGTCAGCAATCGGAATTCGGTAGCGATTTATCTGTACCAGATTTCGCTCGATAAAAACCGGGTAACTACCAAGAAGAGCGGCTGTGCCGCCATAGAGGGCCATTTTTAAAAAAGATCGTCTATTCATGGATTTCATACGGCAGAAGGCGAACTGGGAGTTCAGCGCAGACCGTATTTTTGCTTGAATGCATTTCTATTTTTAAGCGCCGTCGATCTTCGCTCCGCTTCCGTTTCAGTTGGCAGTCCCTTCAGAATTTCCAATCTGGCGGTTAAACTATCCGCATGATCGATTTTTTCGATCAGGCGGCCGCCAATCAACATTCTCAGCTCACCTGAACTGAATCCCGTTCCGGAATGATTTGTCGCAGCCACACATCAGGTATGTCTTCCATAATATCATATATGTGCTTATCCAAGACTTTTTTTATTCTTACTATATAAGCATTTTCGTTACCAAAGTCAGCTAAACCGTGGCGGATTTTACGCTACGCACTGACTCATCTGCAAAGAATAAGAATTGTATAGGGAAAAAGGGAAGGGTATATCTTTTTGGGGTTATCCGCGCAGATCTGAGTGAATCTGTGTCCAAATATTCAAAAGATCCACCAGCCTTCAAGTCAGGCTGTTCTGCGCAACCGCCCCTTGCGGTTTTGAACGCTGTGGACCAGCGAGCACAACACCGGCACCACGATCAGGGTCAGCAAGGTGGCAAAACCCAGCCCGAAAATCACGGCCACGGCCATGGGGCCCCACCACTGGGATGACTCGCCGCCGATATCCAGCGCCACTTTACGAAAATCAAAGCTGACACCGGTGGCCATGGGCAGCAGCCCCAAAATGGTGGTAATGGCGGTCAGCATCACGGGGCGAAATCGGACCGAACCGGCGCGCATCAAAGCATCGAGGGAACTCATCCCCTTGGTTAGCAGCTGGTTGTAATAGTCAATCAGCACAATGGCGTTGTTGACTACGACCCCGGCCAGGCTGATCACGCCGATGCCGGTCATGATGATGCCAAAAGCAGTTCCGGTTACCAGCAGTCCGATAAACACCCCCACCAGCGACAGGATCACCGAGGTCAGGATAATGAAAGGCGTCACAAACGAGTTGAACTGGGTCAGCAAAATCAGCAGTATGATGGCAATGGCGGCAAAGAAGGCCTTGCCCAGAAATGCCTGGGCTTTGGCCTGCTCCTCCTGTTCGCCGCTGAAGCGGTAGGTATATCCCCGGGGCCATTTTATTTTTTGCTGCAGCCGGACATCTATATCTTTAATGATATCATTGGCCAGGCGGCCGGAGACATCCCCGGTAATGGTAACCACCCGTTTTTGATCCAGGCGCATGATGGCGCCGATGCCGCTGCCCAATTCAACATCGGCCAAAGAGGTCAGGGGAACCGGCTCGCCCCGGGGACCCGAAACCGTAATGCGCTTGAGGCTTTCAATGGAATGGCGGTCGCGATCCGGCAGGCGGGCAATAATGTCGTATTCATCTTTGCCCTCGCGGTACACGCCGGCCTTGACCCCGTTGATGGCGGCTTTGACGGTGTAGGCAATGGTAAAGGTGTCCAGCCCCAGCAAAGCGGCCTTTTCCTTATCGACTCTAACCTGGATTTCGGGCTTGCCCTTGACGAAATTGTCTTTTAAATCCACCAGCCCGGCAATATCCCGGATTTCCTTGCGCACTTGACCGGCCAACTCGCCCAATTTGAGAATGTCTTCGCCGGTAATTTCGATGCTGATGGGCATGCCGGTGGGCGGGCCCTCTTCTTCTTTTTCGACCTGGACTTCGGCCCCTTTGATGGTGGCCAGAATTCGTTGCCGCACCTCGGTAATAATTCCCGAAGACGGGCGCGAACGGTCGTGAAAATCCTTGAAATCCAGTACGATCCGGTTGATGTGGGTTCCGGTGCCGCCCTGGGAAAAAGGATCGCCGCCCATGGCGCCGATATTGGAAATCACGTAGCGGATGTCTTCATACTCGGATACAATTTTTTCAGCTTGGGCCACCAGCTTGTCGGATGTATCCAGGTTGGTGCCTTCCGGTGCTTTGATGTTGACATAGGCGCGTTTGGGTTCGGTCTCCGGAAAAAATTCAGTGCCTTTGCCAAACAGGTTGAAGGCGGTAATCGAGGCGACGAGCATGGCAAAGGCCGCCAGCATGACAACCCAGCGATGGCCGAGGCACCACCGCAGCAAAAACAGATAAAACCGCTTGACGATGGGATCTTTGGCATTCTTATTTTCCTTGGGTTGCGCCTTTTTTACTTTCTGGTAGCGCGCGGAGAGAACCGGGTTTATCACCAGCGCCACAAACAGGGAAGCACTCAGGGCCATGATGAGCGTCATGGGCAGATAGCCCATGAATTCGCCCATGATGCCCGGCCAGAACATCATGGGTGAGAAAGCGCCCAGGGTCGTCAGGGTAGAGGTGATCACGGGCCAGGCCACCTGATCGGCACCGATCCGGGCGGCCTCCTGGCGCGATTTGCCCTGCTGCATATGCCGGTAGATATTTTCCACGATCACGATGCCGTTGTCCACCAGCATACCCAAGGCCAGAATCAATGAAAAGAGCACCACCATGTTCAAGGTCACATCGAAACCGGTCAGCAAGGCGAAGGTGATGAACATGGAATAGGGAATGGCCAGGGCCACAAAAATGGCCGACTGCCCCCCGATAAAGGCCAATATAACGCACAACACCAGGATCAGACCCGATATGATATTGTTTTCCAGGTCGGCCACCATCAAACGCACGTCGCTGGACATATCGGCCGTCAGGTCAATTTTCAGGGTTTGCGGCAGCTGGGGCCGCATCTGCTCCACGATCCGTTTGACTTCATCGGTCACGCGCACAATGTTTTCGCCGCTGCGCTTGGATACGGCGATGGTAACACTTTTCTCCCGGTTGATCCGGCTGCGGGTCAGGGGATCTTTAAAGGCATCCCGGATAAACGCCACATCGCGCAGATACACCGGATTGCCGTCGCGTACAAAGGCCACGATCGAAAAAATCTCGGAAGGATGCTTGAAGTCCTCCGGCACCCGCACCAGGTACTTGGCCTCACCGATGTCCATGCTGCCGCCGGGCATATTCACATTGCCCCGGTTTACCGAGTTGACGATATTCGAAAACGGAACATTGTAGGCGGCCACCCGGTCCATGTCGAATTCGACATGGATTTCGCGCTCCAGGCCGCCGCTGATGCGGGCTTCCAACACCCCGGTGATGGATTCGATTTCATCCTGCAGGTCTTCGGCCAGATTCTGCAGCCGGCGCAGACTCAGGGGACCGGACAACACCACCCGGATAACCGGCATATCGGAAAAGTTGACCTCCTGGATGACCGGGTCATCAGCCAAATCGGCCGGCAAATCATTTTTGGCCTGATCCACTTTATCCCGCACCTTCTGCACGGCGTCATCGAGGTCCACCTTGGGCAAAAACTTGATGGCCACCGTCGACATGCCTTCGGCCGAAGTGGAGCGGATTTCTTCGACATTGTCGATGCCCTTGAGTTTGCGCTCGATGGGAATGGTGATCAGCTCTTCCATGTCTTCAGGAGCCACGCCTTCGTAATTGGTGGTCACGAAAACATAGGGAATCGTAATATCCGGAAAGGATTCGCGGGGCAGGGTGACATAACAGTAAATTCCGGCAATGACAATGATGACCAGCAGGGCGATCATCGTTACCTGTCTCTTGAGGGCAGCCTGATTAAGGATCATTTGGCAATCACCTTCATGCCGTCTTCGACTTCGGTATGCCCTCGGACAATCAAATGATCGCCGATATCCAGGCCGCTGGTGATCTGGACCCGGTCGGCTTCAATCACACCGATGGAAACTACCCGCGACTCGGCCACACCGTTTTTTGCCACAAAAACGATGCGCTCCCCGCCTTTGTCGACAATGGCAAACAGCGGTACGGCGACCGCATCGGGTATGCTGCGGCGCACGAAAGCCACCCGGCCGATCATTCCCGGCCGGATATCATGGGCGGAATTATCAATGACCGATCTTACCAAAAAGGTCTTGGTGGCGGGATCGGCTTTAAAGGCCACGAACTCGACGGTCCCAAGAATCGTGCGATCCGCAAAGGCGTCAATTTTTATCGGAGTCGGCTGCCCCTTTTTCACATAACGAACATCTAGCTCCGGCACCCGCACATTCATCTTGATGCGGTCGATATTGACAATATCCGCAATGGGTTTGCCGACATCCGCAAATTCTCCCACATCCACGTAAAGGTGATCGATGACGCCCGTAATGGGAGATGTGGGGAAACCATGGTTGTACCGAACCTTGACCTGCGCGAGGTCGGCTGCCGCCAGCTTAAGCTGGGTCTCACTTTGATCCAGCTCTTCTTGTGCGATAATTTTATTTTGATAAAGCCGGCGGCGTCTCTCACATAAATCATGGGCCAAGTTGTAGGCCGCCCGGGCGTGTTCCAGGGAGGCTTTGAGTGCGGATACATCTATCTTGGCCAATCGTTCGCCCTTTTTCACCGCCTGGCCTTCACGCAGGCCGATCCACTCCACCCGACCGCTGGTGTTGGCCGCCACCTTGACATCCTCATAGGCCTCGGTCGTGCCGGGCAGAAACACAACGTCCCGCAAGGCGGTCGGCTTGATTTCGAGCACGGAAACCGGAATGGCCGGAGGTTCGCTGGCGGTGCCGGTGGTATTGGCGATGCTTTCACGGTCTTTACAGCCCCCAAGGGCCACTGCGCCTAGCAGTGCCATCGTCAAAAGTGCGAGTCGATAAGTGTTGATCTTTTTCATTTTGCAGCTAAGCCCTGTTTTCTATGTTGCAATATGTCAGTGAATCTTATAAATCGGCTCGAAACGCCTAAACTTTAGGCGGACTTACGGTCTGCTTAACCCCTGAAAAGCAAGCTGCAGCAGCCTTTCGGGACGCTTGGCGTCCGCCAACTCAGGCAGTACCATATCCATGTTCAGACTGAAATCCATTAATCCAAGCACCAGAAAGGCGACCTCCTCGGCATCGACCTTCCTGATATCACCGGAGGACAATCCTTCGGTATAGATCCGCTTCACGGCATCCAGCATACGACGCTGAAAGCTGGCAAAATCATATTCGGGGACCCCTTCGGGCGGACCGTATACCAGGCCGTGAATCATGATGTAAAGGCTTTTGTATTGCTGAATCCCTTCCTGCACCCGGCGGTACAGGAACATAAATCTTTCCAGCACCGTGCCCCGGGCTTCGAAAATCTCATCCAGAATACTGCGCTGGACGTCAGCCGCCCACTCTAGAATCGCATAAAACAGCCCTTCTTTGCTTTTGAAATAATAATAGAGCACCGGTTTGCTGACGCCGGCTTTTTCAACGATTTCACGCACCGAAGTACCAGCATAACCTTTTTCAGCAAAAAACGCGGTTGCCGTTTCCAACAAACGTTCCCTGGAATTATTTTCCGGAATGCTGATTTCATTCGTGTTTTGCATACATTTATCCTGATTTTGAAAAGGGCACTTTTTAGACCAATGATCCGCTATTGTCAAGCCCTATTCTACCGAACGGTAGGTATATTATAACACCACAAGTTAAAATATCAAGTGGCTCGACCCAACTATCTAATATTATTTTAAATAATACTTATCAGCCTACATTTCGGCAATGGATTGGACCGTCTGCCGTAAAGTTTTATCTCGATTGTTCCGATAAAATAGCATGCAGTTTCATCGCTCTCATATGTTGACCTGGTTGAATCTGGCTGCTTTGGCGATAGTGTTTTTATTCGGATCTTGCACCAGTCATCAAAGCCACCTGCCGACTCCTGCCCGAAGCACCGGGCACATTGGCACTTCTGCAAGAACGCCCAGTGAACAAATAACAGAAAGACGCATTATCGAGGAATATCAGCGCTGGAAAGGCGCCCGCCATAAAATGGGCGGCACCGGTCGCAACGGTTTTGACTGTTCGGGGTTTGTGAAAGTCGTCTACCGGAATGTCTTCGATATCGAGTTGCCGCGTACAACCAACGGGCAGGTAAAGCGGGGCAAATCCGTCCGATTTAATGAACTGCAGCCCGGCGACCTCGTATTCTTTCGGCCCCCGGAGTATGCCCGGCATGTGGGCATTTATCTGAGCCAATCAAAATTTGTCCACGCCTCCAAAAAAAAGGGGGTTTCGGTATCCAGAATCGACGGCACCTATTGGGGGAGATACTACTGGACCGCCCGCCGTATTTTGCCGGACACATAACCGGCCATTCTCTTATGAAACGTCTATATTAACCCCAAGCAAGGGAATTTAAATCGTGATCGTACTCGTGCTCGTCCTCGTCCTCGATACTTAGAGGCTCAATAGCTTCGAGGACGAGGACGAGGACGAGCACGAGGACGAGCACGAGGACGAGGACGAAACGGCAAAAGAGTTCATCGGAAACTGCGTTGATTTGGCGCAGATTCTTTTCCGATCAGACCGGCTGTCTTTTAGCCGGAGGCCGCATTGAAATTAGCCAATCAACTGTCAACGAGATAAACACTCTAACGGTAAAATTGTCGACCAGTTTTACAGTGTTATCGGCTGTTTTGCTTCAAGTATGACAATAGGCTTTTCCAGTCTCGGATTAAATACCGATTGATTCAAGGTGTTTATCGCCATTATCCACAATTATTCGTCTCTACAGTAATCCTGGCACCAATTCTGCAATTTAGAATTCTAAATTAACGCGATAGACGCAAAAGTTCAGCGATCAATCCAAAAGACAGCATAAAGCGGCAAACCTGCAATGAACAAAAGCGGGAACCTTAGCCACTCGCCAGAAAGAGAGGTGATGAGGATAAACACCAATAACCACGACGGGGTCGGACGGAAAGGTTTTGAATTCCTTTCTGACCACGAAATGAAAAGAAATAATAACCC
>Ga0209367_1000679_pt1 | contig 36522 bp, 15 predicted proteins | sample WorMetLIZISLAND2_FD_187412 | JGI IMG/M metagenome (GOLD analysis project Ga0209367, IMG submission 187412) | Marine gutless worms symbiont microbial communities from Max Planck institute for Marine Microbiology, Germany - Olavius geniculatus... ... | reverse complement strand
ACCACTGTGGATGAACTGGTAGCCTTACTAAACCACGAAGGCCAGAAACAAACACTCTGTATAACACGCCAGATATCCACAAAGACGGGTCTAATACAGCATAGCATTGTACAGATCATTTGTCGCAATTTTGGTCTGAAGTGTTTTTAATCTTCCAACATGCCTGTTGCTTAGTATTGCTAGTTTTTTCTTGCATTTATATTTCACAAGGTAGTGTAGCGACGCAGTTATGGTGTGGTGGGATATTCAATAACTGCTTTATTGCAAATTGTCCAAAGAGTGTGCAAGTAAAAGAATTTCGAAAATTGGCTAATATTTGTCAAAGATATGGACAGTTACAAAGTGGGACATTTTTTGAGACACAGTGTAGAAGAGCAAAAAACTGTCGTTGCACGAAATTAGCATTGAGAGCACAATAATTTAGTTCATCTTCGACGCATATCTGCATTTTTGCCTTATAGGCTAGTTTCGATGTTGCACAGTTAATGCCATTAATATGTTTTGTGTCGTTATTAAATTATTCTCTTTTCGTTTACGCTCCCTTGCGTCAAATTCTGGCGACGCCACTAGCCACTCTAAGTTTAGCCCGATACCATCATTTTGTAAACGACATGATGTGCATGCTTATATAGGTAGTATAACTGTCACAAGCAATGATTAAACGTCACGCGATGACATGTCATGTCTCAGTTTCCGCAGCTACATGCACACCTGCGCGCATCTAATTACATCCACGAGGAGAACTTGGGGCCTACATGACATGCAGGACGTTGATTGACAACGATAAGTTGCTTCAGCTTTCCAGCATGCGGTCAGGAAATGGGGGACACAATCTGATCTTGATAGGCTAGAGTGCAGTGTTGTTTTTGCTTTTTTATGCATGGCATTCAACGTGCGTGCACTGTGTTCCTGTGATGCACTCTAGTTACTCAGACTAATGAGAATTCATCCAGTGACATCTAGTCTTCATTCATTGTGATGACAACGAAGACGCTTTGAAAAACGCGTCAGAGTCAGACAGAAGACTAGTGACGAAATGTGTACGCCCTCGTGCATAAAACGTACTATATTCCGTGAAAAAAAGATAAAAGAAAGTGTGTAGTGTATACAGAATGCGACTAAAAGCAAGCTAACGCCTAAAATGTGATTTCCGTGTAACGCGCCCCTAGGGCAGTTCAGGCCCCAGTCATTAAGCAGGAATTACAGACGCAACTAACGTTTCTCTCAGCGAAGTTGACCAAGCAGTCGCTGACGCCTGCTTCCGCGACGTTGGTCGATTTAAGTAGATTATCTGGCAGACGCCGGACATTAAGTGCAACTTTTGGCTGACCTGATTCGACGACTGTAATGTAATATATTGCTGCAGCATTCTAAATCACTTATAGCACGTACTATAAAAATTCTCACGCGCGGTTAAGTAGCAGTACTGATTAGATAAGGTAGACTTTAGTTTTGTATTTTACGTTATTGTTAGGCTTAAATGTTGTATGACCTAATATTACTATGATGTGCTTATATTTGTTTAAGTTATTATAATGACGTTTTTCCGGACATTGCAGTAGAATAACTTTTCGGCACTTTGACGCACTGACGTCAACATTTATTTCACCTATTGGTATCGCTGTAGACTAGTGCTGTGCTAATGATGGGCGTAATATTTGTAATGGTTTTGGTATACTGATCAGCGAAAGTGTAGCAGTTTTTGCTATTAATAATTTAAGTCAATTTTTTAAACATTTGTTTAGAACTCGTAAAAGTTATGCATAGAATACGAAGGACTATTTTGTAGACATGGTGTAAGTTTGTGCAATAAGAAAACAACGTGGACGATATTTACTTCCAGTTTTATACAAAAATATCATCAATCGTCACCAAGAATAAGATATAAAAGGAAAACCCCACATGAAATTATGTCATCACAAAAATAATACGAAACACGGTGATGGCACGTTACAAGTCACAGTATATATATACATACAAGAAAATCATCACAACAGTTCAGGAGTTTACGCAATCCGCACGAATATCATAAATAATAACCTAAACGACAGCTTTGTGAACATATTTGCACATCTTTATAAACATTTTTATTTACACTGTATTTATAACAAAATTCGACTAAATTTGCAGATTGCTGTGTTTATCTGGTAATGCATAAATAATTGCAATTTGGCCTACATCGCACATTTTGTAGTGCGCAAAATAATTAGGAATAATTACAGTATTCGAAATAGATTGAAATTTCTCAGCGCAGACTTAGAAGTGTTAACTACATATAGTGTAAACAAAAGCGTCCGTTTGTTATAGAAATGGACCGTTTAAAACGTTTATACGTATTCACGTTTACGATCGCCAATGTTGGAGCGCCGAGAAACATATTTTTAAAGACCCTAAGCTAATTACTCTTGTAGGCCCTAATTAGTTTCCAAGTAACCCCAACTACACGGACAGACAGATTAACAAAACACACGGACGCACAGACAGACGGACTTACGACTTTCGCTGGAAACACCGCGCTTTGCACAACGTGAACTACAGCTGTGCCGTTGTAAAAATACAAAAATACAGCAAGACGAGAAACTATGGAAACTTCGTCGACGTAGAGAAATATCAGCCGCCATATTAACAGTACAGCGCTGATATCTGGCAAACGGTGGTAAACTCTTGCTATTCTGGTTAAATGTAAGCGTATATATCTGGTGGACATGTGTCATCACTGGAAATCGGGCAAATGGCACTGGCAATGCGGCGGCTGTTCGTTCATCGATTGACGACGAACTAAGTGCTGCAGTTGTTGGCGATGTACGACGGCGTGACGTAGACGCGGCGCCCGGGGTGTGATGACTGGCGGCTGCAGACGGCGTGCGACGTGTGCGAGATCGAGCTCTGTGTGGCCGGGCGGGACACGGCAGAAACACCTACAGAATGGCGCAGTCGACAGGATACGCACGAGCTGGTCACGGAATGCGCGCGCGCAGACGCTGTACAGGGCGAAGTTGACGCCGTAGTTGAGACAGTACGGGACCGTGGCGATGTACTTGGCCGCCAGCAGGCTGTTATCGAAGCGACGCGCGGCACACGATGACGTGGCAGGGTCGAGGTTGATGTGATAGAAGAAGAGAGTCAGCCAGCAGATGCAGTACGGCACGTTGAGAACTACGAACGTCGACGAGACTACCAGCAGCAGATAGGTCACGTTGTGATCGCGCTGACGACCGTTACCTGCAGCAGCAGACTGCGACCGACCTGCACCACGAAGCTCCTCCTGATCATTGTGATGATGACGATGATGATAGAGGGAGAGGGTATGATGATAACGAGCCGGGGTGACATCTGGTGGAGACTGGCCGGGCTGGTGCTCCTCGCTGCTGGTGGCGTCAAAGTCGCGCCGGTGACTGGCGCGGTGCCGGATGCGGCGGAAGATGGCCGTGTTGAGAGTCACAATGATAAGCACCGGCGCCACGATGCTGCCGACGATGACGAACGCCACGTTGAAGACGACGTAGATGTGCGCTTTGTCCGGCAGGATGTCACAGTCCGGCAGCCCACTGCCCGGCCCGTGGTCCACGATGCCGATGGTGAAGGGCGCAAAGCCCGCGAGGACGGTGCAGGCGACGGTTTCAGCGAGGATCACTCGACGAGCGTGTGAAACAGAGATGATGAGTGAGCGGCGTAGTGGGTAGAAGACGCCGATGAACCTCTCGATGGTGAACGTGGTGACAAGCCATGACGACAGCAGGCGACTAGCGTACGACAGATGACTGACGGTGACACAGGCCATTGCAGAGTTCCGCATTACCTGCATCAGTACAGTCATCGCAGACAAGCTTACACAGCATTCCATCAGCGATGCGTTCTAAATCATCTAGGCTCGGTCAATCTCCGCGGCTGTCAGTAATAAAACCAAGTCCAGCTTTGTAATAAGCAATAAGCTTTCATTCTAGCTATTTCTGCGACAGTCTGTTGCTTAATCTAACGTGCAACATGCCACAGGCGTATATGCAGACTTGCCGTGGATATAAAATTTTCCATTTATATCCATATCCATAATCCACAGATTTTCTGTGGATATCCATGGATATATCCATATCCACAGACGCCTATCATGCGTAAATGTAGCCCCGAATTTTCACAAAATACAGGAATGGAAGAGCGTTTACTTTCCCCCTAACATGGCGCAGTTATTTTTGTATAGAAATTGTTAAAAAATGAAAATAAAAAATAAACAAACATTTGTAATAAAATATGAATATAAGTATTTATTAACTTTTTATGTGAAAATCTAGGCCACTGTTTTTGTTTTACCGTTAGATAGAGCCTTGGGTACGATATGTCGTCATTCTGTCGTCTGTTTGTCAGCAACGTATGCATTGTGGCTAAACGGTATGTCCTAAGAGGTCGGCGATGATACCGTTAGATAGGGCGATAGCGACTTCTTATAAGCTGCCAACCATAATCATGCTTATCTGCAGCTGTTTGGCCGAAATTTTAAATAAAATATTGCTGCCTGCGGCCGTCACTCACGTGCGTCAAATTACATAATCATACTTTAATGTTGATTTTATCGTTCGACATAGCAACGTCACCATAGCGTGTATGGGAGGGCAGTCACTTTAAAAAATTGCTTTTTCAGCAACCCGAAGTCGGACGCTGTTCTTTGGATATAGGCAGTATAGTCGGTCCATCCCAGCAACAGTTGGGTTTCTTGTTTTTTTCAAAACACAGGTTGCATTTATGTACGTCTGCAGGTATAGGACGCAGCGGATGCTTTTAAGGACTCTTGGTTTGTACTTCCTACTAGCACTAAGAATGTTAGTAAGCAAAAGCTTTTGTAATGATGCTACTAAAAACTAACAAAAACTCACAAATGTGTAGACTTTTTGTTGCCTAACCAACAGCATACAGCCTAAAACACTGAAGATTAAAATATGTTGCTGCTGTAGTGCTACGTATGATAACATTGTATTTGTGTTTTGTCAAATAAATACTCTCTCCCCCCTCTCTCTTTAATAAACTAATTTAAGCTAACTAAATATTATCGTGCTGATGTCAGTGATTACTCATTTGACTAAATAACATAAATGAACGAAAAAATAAAGCGTAAGAACGACAGACAGGGAAATTTTATAGAGAAACAAAGCACATAAGTAGTCAATTTAATTAGCAGATGCGCCAGCATAATATCACAGGATGGCTTAAGTCTGATATCCACACATGGATATATCCATGAATATTCATATCCACGACAAGCCTGCGTATATAGTCTATGTACAGGGTGGTCCAAAAAATATCTCAACTTGTTTTTGTCAGAACTTCGTCAAATCTCTACCAAATTTTGATAATTTTTAGCACACAAATGGCCAAGACGATAAAATTATATGAGGTACACTTACTGTCAACTTCGCCTGATTTATGTCAACGCACTACCGTGTAAAACGCAGATGCTCTAAATTGTTGCATAATGCCGAGTTGTTATGCCCGTAAAAGTTTTAACGACTTAATTAAGCACACGATAAACTCAAATGTGATTTTTTTGCAAACTTATGAGTTTTTGTAACAACTTGCTTCCAAATTATTATGTGCACAAAGCGTACACAATGGCTTAGACGCGACACCGCGGCTGATAGCGGTATTATCGATCAACTGATCAAACTTCACAGCACTCATTCATGGACTGGACGTGTTTTGAGCTCATCGGTCAGCTATTTTGTTGTCTGCTATATTTAGTGTAAAATATTTAATACTACAAATTATCAAATCACTTGGCGCTCTCGGTGGAACTGATAATGAAAGGATGAGCAATCTGATAGGCTACTGATAATCACATTGTAACAATTCGGAGCATTGCGTTGACATAAATTAGTTGAGGTAAAAAACGAGTGTACCTCACATAATTCTATTGTATTTGCCATCCGAGTGCCAAAAATTAGCAACTTTGATAAAGATTTGATGACGTTTTGACAAAAAAGCAGTTGGGACATTTTTGGACTACTCTGTACAGTGGCAAGACACGCTCAGTGGTTAAAATGAGGGGGCTATGTGGCTCAGTTCCCTTCCTCTAGCTGTAGCTTAAACCCCTTGCTACAATGTGTTATAGTGCATTTTTATCGCTGTTTTGTCTTTTGTCACTATGTAGTCTTTTGCGATGACTGAACAGATAAGGTGACTAACGCCCTCGTTGTCATTATTGCGCCACTTTCGGCAGTGGAAAAGCACATGACTCAGTGTAGAACGTAATCGCAGTTATGTCCGCATATAAAATTATACCTGCAGGCCGATCCTGCTGTCTTTGAGCCAGTAGTCAAACGAGACGGCGACAAGCGACAGACTGTCGGAAACAGCCAGCGCAGCGAGGTACCAGCTGGACGCACGGCGACGCATTGGCCGTGACATGAGGACGAGCAGCGACAACGCATTGAGCACCAGCCCGGCGGGTATGATTGCCGACAGGCCGGAGAACATGACGTCCTTACTGATGACGAGTGCCGACTGACGACCTCCAGGGCCGCTGTCGTTCGATGAACAGTTGTCTGAGTCGGATGACGGGTCGCCCATGCTCCGACGACTGTCGTTCAGCGACGCTGCAAATGTCATTCTCCTGCGCTTCCGATCGATTCACGCGACCCTCTGCACACATACATCCAGACAGACAGACAGACAGACAGACAGACAAACAGACAGACAGTCAGACGGAAGGTCATTCGACCATTCGTTATGTTGCCCGGATCGACTCAGTCTGTCACGCCATATACCACGAGCTTCAGCGTCTGCGACTGAGAAAACACGTCACAGCAGTACGTATACTGTTTGTTGTATTCGTCCTCCACTTTTCTCCGACTAGTCGATCTGGATTCCGCCACAGCAATAGGCTCTGTGTACGGTACAATAGGATAGGCCTACTCGTATACTGAATACTGTAACACAACTCGGCAAAGTTAACGAAATGCAAGAATACGATTAAGCGAATTTACTATTTTTTGCATGCCTGTTTTAGGCAATAAAATCAGACGTCACATGCATGTCGCAATGAAAAACTGCACTTCTAAAGCATAGTCGTCAAGATCACCGATACAGAACCTATACTTGGCAGTAAGATTATCAGTCAATCAGGTTTATTTCAAACATCAAAAAGGAAAATTACATATAGTCGATGAACATTTGCTGTGCGCTCACTTTTCCTTACAAAAGATCGTGTCTGCATTCTTTCATATAACGAGGAAGCCACATGCAATCAACCGTGTTTGCAACTGCTATTTTTTATTCTTCATTTTTTTTTGCTTTTTTGGTATCATCATTAGCATCATCATCATCATTATTAATAAATTTTATTAAGTGCACGCATAGAGAGCGCTATCAGTGGAACCCTGCTGGGACACTATGCAATAACAGCGGCCTTCGACATTCGACGGACGCTCTTAAAGCCAGCGAGTTACGACTGCGCCATGGCATTAACACAAGAGTAGACCGATACGGCGACACATAGACATAGGCATAGACACGGAAGCGGATCTCCGTCGAACCCCGCAATCACTGAAGACGCCGGGAAAGCAATGGATGATTGACGCACACAATTACACGAATTATTCGCCCAACTGCTGTAGTTCGTCAGTGGCTCTACGTGGAACATTTGCTGCTTTCGTACTATCGATGGATCTAAATGTCATGGCAGTCACATTTTCTGCATATTATTTTTTTCACTTGTACGTACATGTTTCAGTTAAATTTTTGTTATAACAAACGCATACATGACGGAAATATTTCAAGGTTGAATTTTGTATTGTGTTCGTTCGGTTATATAAATGATTAGTTACAATAAGTTATTTTAACAAAATAATTGCAAAACTAGGATATTTGGAGCCACATCCCCACCATCAGAAATTGCCGGTCATCATCAATGTAGACATCGCACTGTAGCATTCTTAATTGTGATCATGATTACGCTAGTTCTATGTAAGTTCATTGTACGGAAATCTTGGAAATAAAAAAAACGCATTGTCCGCATACGCACACGAGTGCGACGCAAAAGGCATTAAGTCATCAACGGCTTGCCAAAATGCAAGATTGTGCTGTAAATTGCCAATCTTCAATTGCTGTATAGCCCACCGCCAATGACTGATTAAAATCGATAAAGTTCAACATCGCTCAACTCTCATCGACGCTGCTGTGCATTATGTGCAATACATCACTTGAAAGCAATGCTGTTCGGGCTCAGCTGCAGCAGCTACAGGGAGGAGTAGACAAAGATAAGTGACATCAATAAAGTTTTCGCGTCTTTTTGTAGACCGTTGCGTTGCCATAGGCCCTATATCCGTTCAAGAATCTCTCCGATGGTCCAATGAGACACCAAACAATCAGAAAGCAGTAACAATATGGACCTACGTACATGTAGTAGGCCTACATAACTATATGCGAAATCGCAAATAAACTAACAACCAAAATACATGTAGCCATTTTAATTATGAGAAATTTTAATTCCCCAATTTGCGATTATATTTAGATGACTGTAAACTCGTTACGCGACGTTGCAGATGTGCGTAGGCCTATTCTCACTGAAGAGGCAATTAAAACCAGCAATAAACTGTTACGGAAATTATTTAACTAATTTATTTCTGCAGTGTATTCTGGTCTGGATAGCGGGGTTCTTCAGCTTGCTGATGCTTAGTGGCTAATTTGTGATTCCTATTCATCGGCACTTATGCTTTTTTATCTGATCCATATGAATGCTTAATAAGCCTTAGTAAATTCGATTCGAATAAGAAATGTGTTCATATTCTGAGAAGCTTTTAAGACTTGTTTTTGCGACCACTTCGCTTTGTTCCTTTCCCATGCACTGCGTCTCTCCTTCCGACGCCTCCGGCGCGGGTCGGTCTACATATAGCGTGGGCCTTAACTAAGAAGATGGAGCACAGTTCGAGCGGATGAAATGCATTTTGTGCGCTGCAGTGTGCTGTTGCTAATGCGGGAAATGAGTTGTCGCGCGTCAGCAGACCTCTGATCAAAGCTTTTAGAGTCGAAATAGCAACGCTGAATGTAGCACGCGACTCACGTCCACCCTCTGCTATTGAGCTTGTGTTCACCGGGTTGACGGAAAAGATTCCATTCAGTGGCGACACTCAATCGCATGGCCCAATTAACACTGAATTAGATATGGGCCCAGTCGAACGCCCAACGAAAAGCAAACATATTGGGGTCAGCTAAATGGATACACACATAACACACGTGCACATAAAAAGGGCCTAGACAGAACAAATAAAGCTAACATAAATGTACAAACATACCATTAAAACACCTACAACGACCTAGCACAATGATGCTCCACTTAATAGATATTTAAGTCTTTAAGTTTTACCGTAAACCAGTTCTATTTGGGTTTACGGATACATAGTTTAAGGATGAGCTGTTTGAAACCCGTCATGCTAAATACAGACACGTTCAAAACGCAGAAAACATTCACTAAAATTAAAACACATTTGATAAAAATAAAGAAAAACATGTTGGATGTATTTTGAACACGTTCAATGCTAAGAAACACAAACAGACGTAATCAATAATCTTCGATGACTATGAGTAGCCATTATGCCAAAATTGCACTTTCCAGAGTAGCTTGACGCTTTGAAAACTAAATTTGCATGAGAATTAAGACGAGCTTCTGTCAGCAAAAACAAAATTTGGCCTAAAAACTATAGTTTTTAAATAAATAAGATTTTTTGCCTATACATTCTGGAAATGTCCACTATATCAGTCACATCTGAGACGACTGATCAGCCGAAGACGTGCATTAGGCCTATCTCTGTATTAGCTGAGTTTCTTGCAATAACTCTGTCATCAAAAGGTAAGCTGCAAAAAAGTGGATATCAGTACAGAATACACTGGTTTTGCTGTCTGTCGTGCAGACATTCCTTTTCATTCACATTTCTTCTCGTTACTATTTCCCTGCTCGCCGTTACAACGTTGTTTACGCATCATTAGTAGCTCCACGGTGCAGTATCCGTCGGCATGTCAGTTCCACGACAAATGTGCCGAAAATGGTCACGTGCAATACAATAAAACTAATACAATTTGTGTTCCGCAGACTATTATGGCGTTTAGCAAACAGCAACTAAAGAAAGATAGGCACAGTCGCCTACATAACATACTTCTAATACGAAAGATGAAGTCTAACAGACATTGCCGATTAGATCAGCTGAAAGTCATAGTAGGCTACTGCATATTCCATTCATTCCATTCCATTTATTTGAAAATCAGTCCACAAGGGACCATTGACACACACAGCAAACAACACAAAAACACATTCGTCGTGGAACTGACATGCCGACGGATATTTACCGTGCCACTTTTATTTTACGATAAATTTTGGCAAACGAGGACCAATTTTTCAATAATTCTTTTATTTATGCATTTATGCTGGAGTTGCAAAAGACGTGCATGTTGCCTCGAATGCCGCCGTTGGAAAACTTGAATGTGTACACGGTGTTTCATAAAAAGGACCCCTTTTTGTTTTTTTCATAATTCACTCAAATGATGAGCAATTTGCATGAAATTTTTAGCAGTTGTAGCCGAATAAATACTGATTCGAAATATTTCAACAAAATATGGCAGTTGATTAAATATTTTTTGCTAGTCGTGACGTAACGCTGACATTATAATGTGTCACGGGTACAAACAGGCTAATCCCAATTGGTGCTGCCAGTTGCTACCCTGCTTCGGTGGTGAAAAATCTGATTCGTTGAAGTCCAATATTTGGAGTTTTACATTTGCAGCCACAAAAAGGTGCAAGGCGATCAAATTTACGTGTCTGTGAGGATAGCTGATCTTTCACATGTTCGAGCAAGACAGTGCATTATCACACCGAGCTTGCACGATGTCGAGTTTTTGAATCACAAGACGCCCGATTTCATGTTTCCATGTTGCTCAGTGTTGACACGATAAGCATTTTCATCAGTAGGCTAAACCAGATTAAGTTCACCATCGAAGCAGGGTAGCAACTGACAGCACCAGTTGAGACTAGCAAGTTTGTACCTGTGACACATTATGATGTCAGCGTTACATCACGACCAGCAAAGAATATTTGATCAACTGCCATATTTTGTTAAAATATTTCGAATTAGCATTTATTCAGCTACAACAAATAAAAATTTCATGTAAATTGCTCATAATTTGAGCAAATTATGAAAAAAACAGAAAGGGGTCCTTTTATATGAAACACCGTGTATTATTGTACAACTTCACGAAACAGCTATTCAAGTTTAATTTACAGCACTAGTTCAACACACACATAGGGCTTATGCTTTGAGCACTGTACCGAGGCGTATGACGCCATTCAATGTTGCGCTGCAGGTGACGAAATTTCCCACTCACGTCATCTGCACTCAGAAACAAGTAGGCCTTAGCTAGAAACAATCATTCAAATTGTGCAAGGTTTTTATCACCTTCAAAGTAGGCCGATAGCTTTTTTTGTCGTTCTTCTGTAAATGTAAAAAAATAAAACAAGTATAAAAAAATTTACCTTCATTTGCCAAAGTTATCGTAAACTGAAAAAATATCGGCATCTAGTGCCAACATAATATGCGGTCGTCCTGGTAATCATCAGCGTGCCAGTCAAAGTCACTGGACGTTATAAAGCTCACGCGAATGACGCATGCCTTGCGTAGTCGCGGCCGGTAGCAATCGTCTGAGTTTTTTGTGTGCTGCACCCGCGATAGCCGAGCGCTAAGACTAGCATGCAACAGATTACAACAAAAATTTAATGCCGGAATTCTTATTAGTGGCTGTATTGTGATTAGGTAAAATATGTTGAGAAATCTGTCCATATTTCTGGGAAGCTTTTAGCATTTGTTTTCCAGACTTTAACTTTGTTCCTTTCCCTGCCATTATTATTACACTTAGCATATACTCGGAACATTTACGCCATTCTTTTGTTTTTCAGGGATGTGGTCTCGGTCGAGACGTCTCGGTCTCGAGACGGTCTCGAAACGTACTAACGTCTCGTCTCGGTCTCGTCTCGGTCTCAGATCGATGCATTTCGCGTTTCGTTTCGGTCTCAGAGCAATGTCTTAGTCTCGGCCCAGTAGGTCTCGTATCGAGCCTCGGGCCATTGCGTCTCATCGAGACGTTTTGTGCAGGCGCGCGCCGTGCATACTGTAGCTGCAGTTAGAGCGATACTAACCAGCATGACATTTGTAGCTTAGACATATTCGTTTACAGTGTTTTTACTCTTTCATTTACTTATTTATCATAAAGCAGAATTATGCCATGTTAGTCTTTTTTCGTCAAAAAATGACCTAGTCGCATTGAAGATAAAGTGTACGATGTCAGAATGAATACTATCAGCCAAATGTAGACGACGTATAAGGCTATAATCAGCTGTAGTTTACTATTTTTAGTTGCTTGCAAATTGCGATAAACATAGTGGCTCATGTCTACAGCGCTGCAGTTGCAATTCTTTATGATGCAAGCCGTTAATTATTCAGTGATAATTGTCAAAATAAAGTGCAAAAACCCACAATATCACAAATAATAGAAAACGCTTACCATGGTGCGAGTTAATTAATCCGTACAATTTTTTTCGTTGTCAACGTGTTTCACCAAACGTCTCGGCGAGACGTTGAAGCTCTCGAGACTCTCGAGAGTCTCGGAAGCTTTAAGGTCTCGACCAGCGACTCGGTAGCTGCAACGTCTCGTCTCAGTCTCGTCTCGGACAAAATTTTGAACGTCTCGGTCTCGTCTCGGTCTTGGCTCAGAAGATCTCGTGCACATCCTTGTTGTTTTTATCACTTCTTTGTTCTAGAGTAAAAAGCCATTAGAGAACAAACGGACGGGCAGATGCAAAATGCAGCCTATAAGAAAGCTGCATAATAAATGTCCCACATCTTTATAAGACACGGTGTAAAACTGTCAGAATTCACACATGATGTCTAATAAGCGGGACATATAGTTGTCAAACACAGCAGTATAGGTTGATGTGATGTGGATCAATAAACGCACACTATAATATGTAGCGTTTCTAATAAGCTACGTACATGTAAATACATATCAATATACTAAGAATTTGCAAAAAAACTTTGGGAACGAACGACTGTTTTTCACTGTGGTTGACACATGACGCTTAAACATGAAAACACGAAAAAAGCTTATCTTCACGAACCTACTATGTTCGCCAAGTTAAGACGTACCTCTTACATTTTACTCCTTCTGTCAGTCCATTATGCTGTACGTACGTCGAGCTCAATTACTGTAGCAAGGAACTAAGCAATTAGCCACGCAGTAACAAAATACGTCGGCGTTAACTGCGCAACGTTAAAAGGCCACGATCGTTAATTATCTTTGATCCAGCGGATGTTTTCGACTTTTCGTTACTAGAAAGCAATAAGGACTAACCGCGGAAAACAAGGATATTTCACGAAGAGCTTTTAAAAAACACACCTTGATCCGCAGGAAATTGGACGAATAACTTGTAGGCGGTATCAATAACAAAGTTAATAGCAAAGAAGCCATGTTATCGCAGAGAAACCGCTTGATGTCGCAATCATTTTGACGCGATATTTTCAGAATAATTCAGAAAAGCGTCAATTGGGTACATTTCTCTTTTGGCAGTGTGCGTATTCGAATTTTCTTTATAGACTCCGAAAGACTCAAACTTTGTTTAGTCGAGTTTAGAGTTTTAACTCAAAACCGTAAATCGAAACCTATACCATAACCTATACACTAACAATGACCATAACCTTAATCGTAATCCTAATCCCAAATCTAACCTTAATCTCCACCCTAACCATAATCAAGTGCGCAACTCGACTATGTATCGAACATCGAGTCCCGAAAACTCAAAACTCGAAAATCACTTCGATAATAAACCGACCGTACTTGAGTAACGGTCGAGCTGTTGTAATGGTTGTCGTTGTCTGCCTGTCTGTCGTCCGTTTCGACCGTCTGTCGTTAGTAACCGATGTACTGTGGCTATGGGTAAAGTGTAGCGGAAAACTCTGTACACAAATTGCTAGCCCTGGGTGCTAAACTTGAGCATACAAAATTTCAGCCATCTACTCCAAAGGGAACTTTCAAATTAGAGATTAAATAAAGGGGGTAGGAAAATGTGTTTTCAACGAAAAACTGGCGATATCTTGAAAACGGTGAGAGATACGGCCGAAGTTACTATAATCACTAATAGGAAGTGGCATACGCCTTGTCAGATTAGATAGAAATTATTGACCTTAAATGACCTTGAAAACCGTTACGCGCTATTGTGGCTAAACGGTGCGAGATAGGGCCTAGGTTGCTATTGATTATAGGAAGTCGCATATTGGCTTTCAAATGACACGAAAGTCATCGACCTTGGATAACCTTGAAGGTCACTGACAACAAGTAAACCTATGGTAGGCTATTTCGGCAGCTGGGCTTTTTGTTTTCTATCCTTGCTTCGAAATATGCATGTTTGATGCTCAAGTTATCCGAAGTAAATGCCTTCGGTAGAACAAAAAGCGCATAATGCAACAATGCAACTTTCGATTAGTAACCAACAACAACATTGTTCCTATCTTGTCCCGTTTTAAAGATATCGCAAGTTTTACTACTGAAAACAACCAACAACCACTTTTTGAAAAAATTAGAAAACATTTCCCAGGAATGAAAACCCTAAGTTAATTATTTGTGTAATTTACATATTACAACCGTCAACCATTGACATTCTGAGTTGCTTTGGTAGCCTGTTTACTACAGAATCGCCTTCAAGCTATCCTGCATCAAGTACAGAGTACTCATTACAGTCACTCTCTAACTGACAACGTGCTAATTTGTGCACGTCACTGCACTACTCTGCTACAGACGCCACCATGGGCTTAGACAAAAAGCGATAATCTCCTCGTGCACGATTCGTCTCCCTCGCCTCATTTCAGAATCTCTAAGTTGTTCGACTTGATGATCGGAAATTTTCTCGACTCTCAACCTTTCCTGCTGTACAAACACGATCTTTATTATGACTTTTTACAAGATTTAATCAGTTCCGGTTCGCAGCTAATCTTGAACTATTTCCATCCATTTCGTCCCAATTTACTCTTGAAATGTGCACCACAGCCAAAAATCGCAAAAGAAAACCACGCCTCCCCTATTTTGGGGGATTAAGGTCATTCAAGGTCATCGGTGTTGACACCATTAAAAGCTCGTCACTGGGGCTAGTTATGATAAGCATCATATTTGTGCCTATCTGCAACTGTATTCACGCTAGACGATCCAATAATGGTAAAATAACCACTTTTGAAGGGGATATCCCTCTTTGACGTCTGCGCCTACACAGGCCTCCTTGCACCTAGGGGTTGGAACTTGAAGTGCTAAAATCTACGTTTAATGCTGAAAATGTCATGCGCATGTTGACTTGGTTTATCTCGAGCCATTTTATTGCAATCCAGTTTTGAAATGTGCGTTGTAGCCATAAATAGCAAAAATTCACTAAAACCCCTCTTTTGGAAGTTCAAAGTCGTTCAAAGTCACTGATGTTAACACATCTAAAAAAAGCCTGTTAACAGTGCTCGTTATGATAAGCAGCATGTACATATCTGCAACCGTTTTCACATCAGACGAGCTAATAGTGACAAAATGACATCTTTTTAAACGGGTACTCCTCTTTGACTTCTTCGTTCAAAAAGAACCCCTTCACCCAGGGGTACGAAATTTTGTTACAAAAAAACTAAAGTTCTTGTCGCAACGCAAAGTGAAAATTTCGTGATCCTAGCTTGCGTCGTTTTGACACAATACCGCAGTGTGACAGACAGACGGACAGACAAACAGACAGTGAGTGAGTGAGTAGTTTCTTAACGGCACATCAGCACAAAATACGCCATTCAGTGACATAAATGGTTAAAAGTAGTTAAAAGCAGTTAATATATGCATTAAAAACAAAGTTAAGATACTTGTTAAGATCAAGGTACATAAGATCATAGGCACAGATATGATGCTTAAACGATCAGACGGACACCTCGACGATGGCTAAGACGAGCGAAGCATTCTGCTGTCGCGCGTAAAAACGTATAACATTGTTAATTATCTGCAGCCTTTTATTTGGAGACTGGTATGCATATCTGACAAATCAAGTTGTTTTTGTACGATTGTCTTGATAGTCCGAACTGTGGCTTTTGCTCGTTTGTTTGCCCGTTTCTCTAACTAAAAGGCGTAGAAATTCGAAAATTGGCGTGAAAGTTCCACAGCGCAGAAGTAGGCCTAACCTAGCTCAAAATGTCGAAAAACAAGCGGACTGTCGCACAATATGTCGGAACTGAGCCGACATATGGCCTATTTTTTCGCTTTCTGCCGTTGTATCACGGTCGACATTTGGGCTGCGTTAATCGCAGTGTAAGTTCGTTAACAGCGTCATTCGGTTATTTCCGCGTGAAGTATGCGTTAATGAGTGGCTCATATCATTCTGTTATGTCTGTCACTGCTTCTGATGCATCACGATTCGGCGCAGCAGCATACAGCGTGATTACTTCATATATACGAGCCTTGCATTAGCATCATCAACGCATCTCCTTCTTGCTTCCGATCGTCACTGATGAAAGCCGTGACAGCTGAACTAGCAGTAAAGTCGTAAACATGTTACTTTGTCAACGATATTAGTAAATAATGTTTTTTTTTAAATTTCCAGCTACAGCAAATCTGGTTCGCGTGGTAGCTTCAGCTGAAAATGTCATTAAGTGAAGTGAAATGCAGTCCGCTGATGACGATGTCATTCGCGCTCCATGTTGCAATAGAGAACTTTACTCCATAGCTGCAGTTGAACGCAAAATGTCACTGAGTCATCATTAGTGCATGTACCATTACAAATGTGGTCACATCAAACTGCAGCAAGCACGACCAAAAGTGTATCCCCATTTCCGGCGCCGTGTTCTACATTTGCCTGACGTCGATGACCGGATCCGGTTAAGGCCGTACGTCCAATATGATATACATGTAAATGCCAGCACAGCTTGACTCCTAACCGTCAGTTTTTAACAGTGTCTCAAACATTTTTACTTAGCACTGTCACACTGAGCGCGTTTAAAGTTGTCTACAGTTGACGCGCCATAAAAATTACTTACTTATCACCTTACTTACTGTGGGATAACGCTGTGTCGCGTAGTCCTGAAAAATTCTCGGAAAATAAATATAGATACGGCAATTAAAACGCCAAAATAACATAATGTTAATTGGAAATACTTAGCTCCACAGCCAATTAATCTGAAGAATGGCATATGCACCCTAGCATCTTTTTGCAAAAAAACTCACGCCAAATCTGTTTAAAAACAATTATTTAAAAGTCCGAGAAACTTCCATTTTGCTATTTTCTTGCGACAAAGCGATTCCAATCACGTTCTGGCAACAGCCTACATCTAAGCAAATAACGTTATCAATGAGTGACTTAATGTCGAACAATACAATTTATTTTGTAAACGAAATTATAATAAAAACATATTACAACGTATTAAGCTTATTACTTATGATATCTTATAGCATATTTATGAAATTTTACAGTTTATGGCAGAAATGTTCAAGTTCAATTTACAAGTAAATTTACTAACGAAAAGTGAAACGGCACGTTTTGTATCAGCTTGTTCTATAGTTTACCGATATGTGTAAATACAACAACAAAATAATTATGAATTATTAAAGTCCGCTTACATAATTATGTCAAAGCCATCGTGAAAACGAAAGTGACCGGCATATACAGACGTACAGGCGTAGAAACAGTTGCCGAAACACTGTTAACTTAAGTCAGCTCATAAGTCACAACGGCGTCAATATTCGTACATTTATATTCCATTAAAGTACCCTTACCGCGTAAAGTCCGCACAGTGTTTAATACGACTGCAGCTGCAGTACGCTGACTTTCACACATAAGCTAAAGCGTTAATCGGTAGTCGCTCCCTGGATCATCAAATCTGTTCAGACGAAAACACAATAATCGCGCTGGGCGCATTGCTTTATATTGCACGAAGGCTGCAGCGACGACAGCAGCCGCAGCAGCAGCGGCAACAACAACAGCAGCCGTAGGCCTATACGTGCAGTCATGGAATGCGGACATTTTCCTCGCAATTAACAATTACTAACAATTATTGGAAATAAATAGTAAACTACAGAGTTGTAATTAATCCCTTTGTTCGTTTTTTTTTGTAAATTTGTTTTTTAACAGCAAAACTATTATTTTGTAAGAAATAAGCTAGCATCGTTTTCAGCGAGTAATTGTATTCATTTTGCGCTTTTCAACTGTACGCTTTTTTTGTTAGTCATATTAAGCATATAGAATTTTATATTACTTAAATTATGTTATTATGTTATTCAAATAGTGCTGCGTTTAGTGATTTTGCGTTCTTGCGAAATTCATTTGCGAGTTGCAGCGCTCGTCGCAAAATGTTTAGTCATTTTACCGTATTATGTTTCATGCAAAGATTTGTGATATTCGTAACTCTCGGTGCTACAGGGCCTCAAACACGGCTCTGGCTGCATTTTTGTACGTTATAAATAGGCCTACATACATATATTTTTTCATCAAAATTGTCGATTTTTACAACCATAGAGTCTGTTTTTTGTTCATCGTTCATTGTGACAGTGTTAGCAAACATTCAATTTCACAAAAGTAACGCAGAATCTTTTTGTTTACAGTAAATATCTGCAAAGATAATCTCACATTTTTGATCACATGCATATGCCAATTAATCTGCAATATTACAGCATGTATTCAACGTATCCGTCATCAACAGGCGGGCATATATATGCTTTGCGTTGTGCACGCTGCTTGTCAATGGTTGCATCAATAACGGGTTGTTCAATGATGTGTCAAGCATTTGGCAGGTGCTGTCGCAACCTACCGGACGTCGAACGAAGTCATGCTGCAGCAGCAAAAACGTATCTATTAAATCAAACAGAATGTTTCTTACACTGTGTCTCAAGAATGGACCCCGACATTTTCAATTGTAACTTGAAGAATGCTCAAGAGCTATGTAAACTAAGATAAGATAACAAGATAAATACGGTAATTAGTAACCACGAATATATTGTAGTCCAAGCTTAGCATTGTAACACAAATGTTCTGAACGCGCCGGAAAAATGCAGTTTTTAAACAACAATCTTCGATTGTTTGAGTATTGTAAAAAGATAAACCTATCATGTTAACTTTTTAGATACATTATACACTGTGTCCGAAAAAAAGTAACCAAAGTAAAATACATCGTACAATAAAAATGTCAAATCTAAACAAATTAAAATAAAATTTCGTACGATTAAGTGTTGCTGAAGATTGCTGAAGAGATCACCAAATTTCGTGTAAAAATATTATTTTTGAGCAAAGTTATTAATTGTTAAATATCGATAACAAAATATCTGCGTTACTAATATGGCGTTACATAACGTAAACCCCGAGCCGTGGTTCCTGTACATTTTTGTTACTGTAACAAAAACATCCAATTTTGACAAAATTTTGCGTCAGCAATGCATCGTTTTTTGGCAACAACACTGCCAAATTTCCAATAAATTTGCCAAAGCAAATTATAGTTACTGCAGCTTTTGCGCAGTCACCCCGAAACACTTTGGTTTCAGGTCTTTGTGTCTTACCTCATTTCATCCACAATGATTTGATACTGTCGTGTTTTGGGGTCACCTTACAAAAACCACTGTAACTAATGCTTGCTTTGGCAGATTTAGCTAAAATTTAACACTTTGATTGCCAATGGATGTTGCATTGTTGACGCAAAATTTTGCCAAAATTGGATGTTTTTTTGTTAAAGTTACAAAAATCATATAATAACAGCGGGGTTTATGTAATCCCATATTGGTAACGGAAATATTTTGTTATCGATATTCAACATCTAATAACTCCGCTCAGAAATAATATTTTTGAATAAAATATGGTGATTTTTAGCAATTTATTGTGGATTTAGCGTACAAAATTTTATTTAAATTTGTTTAAATTTGACATTTTTATTGTAGCACGTCCGGGGGGTTACTTTTGTTTTGGACACAGTGTAAAAATAGATTTGATACACTGCAGTTGCAGCAGCAGAGCTGTGTTAGCCTATAGTTATACAGAGAAAGATTCGTTAAAGCGTTGCCGATAGCAAGCGTCAAATCGTAGTTAACACAGAACGGCGTAAAACGCCGCGCACCATGCGAGATCGAGCGTATACATACGTTAAACATGCGGACATCGTCGTCGCTAGGTCTATAGCAAGATTAATTCGTCGGCAGCGACTGCACCGTGTCGCTTGCAATTACCAAAGAAATCAAGAGACGCTATTTTAAAGTCAGCGTCCTGTCGGCCCTTTCCTTTCCTTGCACATCGAAACCCGGAGCATATCAGCTGACGGCCAGTCTGCCAAGCCGTCCACCATAGCTATTGAGCTGTGTGGGGGGCTATTTTTTACTCTCTTTCTTTTGCTCTCTCTTTTACTGTGACTGATTACATTAACTGCACGAGTGTAAATCAAAATTTTCTGCAAATGATTAATACACCGTTATTGCTTTTCCTTCCGCAGAACCGAACAGCGTAGACCAAGCCTAAACATCACACGTCATAATATCGTCATACTTTCTGAGATCGTACTTTAAAATAGTTTTTCGACCGCTGAAGCCGCAAATTCAGTGGCGATCACAAACAACTTACATTCATTTTACGTGTTTATCACCACTCAAAAATACACCACCAAATTTTGTTTTTACATTATTCAAATATTGACCGACTTTTGAATAAATCATTAAATATCCCATTTCACATCTGATCCCTTGTTATCAGCACTAGTACTGAGTGTTAAAGTAATAAATCAATAAAAACATTATTTCGTAGCACAAAAAATGATATTTAACAAACTTTTCAGACAAACAGAGTCTTTCACATATCGCATTACCCTACCTCACCTAGGAGAGATCAGCGCTATCGCGTCGTTTCTGATTAACAGTTGTGACTGTAGCGCTATATTGAATTTTTGTTAGGTTAGATTAAATTTGGTTAGATTTAAACTGCCTGTCTGATACCATCACACAAACAGCAAAAAATCGATTGCGACTCGCTTTAAGGACGCTCGCACATTTGCGATACAAATGAAATAACACATGTTAAGACGTTTGCCGTCGTCTCCGTTTGGTGCTTATCACAATGCGAAAACTGACGCTATAATCTAGCAAAATGTTTAGTTTTAGGCTATTGTAGGCGTTTGTACATACTGCAATAAAACAAAAAGTCGTTTTTGTTGTTTTACCGTTATTTTATTTTGTCGCATAAGTGCGGAGCGCTTTTCGCAGCAGCGTCAAAAGTTTGTCTATTAATTTAAGTGAACTCTGGCATTAGTCAATACGGTAAAACTCTTTAAGAAAGTACTAATTCTTAATATTCTTTACGAAAACACTTTTGAGTTTGCAATAAAACATTTGCTTATATCAACATAAAGAGAAAGTGACTGTACGATCTAAGAAACAGTCAGTATTAACAGATGGCGCAATTACTACGAAAAAGTACCGTAGGCCTAATAGCCTACTAATAAAACTCATAAGTTTTTTTATCTAATACCGTCAAAATGTTGATGTGTTGCATCAAAATTCGCTTAGAGTTGCGCTTAGACTGCTTGCAAGAAAAAGAGACTCGTATTTGACACTGAATAATCATGCTTCGCGGGTCCGACAATAATGCACAGACGACAATGCAATCCTATAGCCTGGACAGTCACGCACAACCAACATTTAGAATGTCACCGGTTCAGTACTACGCTGTAGATAGAATGATACCGCACTGCTAGAGTGGATACGCGAGGCTGTACGCAGTACGAACTTATACCACTCTGGACAGTGCAGTAACGTATTTAAACCGCACTCAGATGGAATAGACTACACTGTTGTTTGCTTTATGTCGCTTTACTGCAGCCAAAAATTGTGAACACAGTACCAGTGCAAGCTGAGCACTATTTAAGCAATCTTGTTGTGCTTAAAAGTCCTACATCCGATTATATCTACGCACTTTATTTTGCATAAAAGCAGCATAAAACAGTACGCACAGTAAACACGGAGATTTCGCAGCATCTGATTATGTTGAGCCTCATCATGATGTCACTCTATTACTCGGGCTGCAGTGCATGCTATCTTTGATGTTTAATGGACATTTACTCGAATGGCTTCAATTCGTTTCTAAGAGCTTTCGCAAATGTGTCATAAAACTGCAGTAGGCTACAGCAAAATAGACCGCAAGCAGTTTGCATTGCCAACATACATGCAGGCATTGACCTGCACAAAATGTATAGTTAGCGTGCCAGATTGACAGAATTAGGGGCGTGCGTAATGGATTTTAGAAGACTCATTAATATTTTTATGTTCGCAGAATGCAGTGGTTGTCTTAGTTAGTAAGTTAAAGCTGAATGGCGTAAACTTACCCACGTATTCGTGTGAATGAATACACGTCGTAAACTTCCTGGCTTTTTTGCGTGACTGAACTTTGCAGGCCACTGCGCAGGCGTAATTGCTGTTGCTGCTGCTGCTGCACTTAAAGTTGACTTTGTGACGTCAGCAGCTGTAACGGTTATTTACGGTATTTGCGTGGGTACAATAACGTGGAAAATGGATGAACAAGAATGAGTCAGTATTTGTCACAAAACTGAGAACGGCGTCTTATCACAGGGCCACAAACCACACAATTACATAGTAAGGGTAGGCTAATGCTTATTCTATCACGAATAAATAAAATTATAGAAAGTTGCAGCGCGTCCGAACGCAAGAAAAACGCTCTGCAACTCCACTACTCCGATCAGCCACACTGGGCCTTCACTTCGTAACCCGCAGGCTGCTACTCATTTCCCAATCAGCTAAGGGTAGAAGGTTGAGTCGACCTGGGCACGCAGTAGATTAGGCCTAGCAACTTGCTCAAGGTTGCTTACAAATGTTCCGCGGTGAGATCTAAACCGCAATCTAAAAGCTATTAGTGTGATACTCCATAACCAGTAACCACCTGCGAATATGCAGACAAGTTTTTGCAGTAACAATATATGTATAGTTAGCGCTACAAACAGGTTGGAAGTGATTGATGAACCGTGTTCTGAGCCAGCAGCGAAGTCGTGAAGGACTGATGGATGAGGCGAAATTGATGAGATTGAGAATGAACGGCAACGTGAAATTAAGATAAAGTAGGCTCATTAAGACGAGATTCATAAACGAAATTAATCAGAATAATCAGACAGAATGAAATTGCCCGGTTGGTTCAGCTCTGCTCAAGTCTTTGCTATGTATGTGTTGGCTGCAACGACGTGTATATCTAGTTGATTAAATGGCTTATATTAGCTGACAGTTCCGGCAGAGATGGCTTAAAGTCAGCCGATGGTAACTGTTGATCCTTGAATCATGCTGCCATCTCAAAATGCCGCATTGCGTGAACAGTAGCCTACTATACAGGCCTTTCTTGTCTGTTTTTCCGCCCCGCATATGGGCCCTTAACTCAACAGCAAAAAGCGTAGAGAAACAAAATTAGTGTAAAGTTTTAACAATTTTTAGCTAAAAAGATCATAGGTTAATCAAGGTTGGCGTTAGGGTTTGGTTTGCGCAATGTAATAGGCGAGTAGGCCCCTACGCATAGCGGACGGTCGCGTATCATGTCGGCACTGGGCTGACATCTTTACTTGTCGCAACAGTGAACTGTGGCTTTGTGCAGTGTTGTTTTGAACATGTAAAATGTGAAATAATACATGTGACTGTTGCTAGTGCGAATTAAATGTGCGCAGACGAAGTGACTTGTGTACGACGCGGGATCGCTGAGGCGCAAGTAATAGCTGGCCTTCCGCTATAGCGCTAATGACCGCACATGTTGTGTTCTGTGTTCAACTCTTAATGGCATATAATAGCGTAAGTAATACGAGCAATTGCACCCTGCAGATTCAGAAGACGGACGAGCGATTTCTTGAAACAAGACAGCATATGATGACGTCTGCGCTAATTAGCTGAACGTGACGTGAGTCATGTTGGTTAACATTACTTCCGTGGTTCGCGCATTTCGTCTTTCAACGTTGCAGTGTTGGCCTAGATCCTTCCGCGTTGGTGAATCCCGGGTCAACCGGCTGTCTGCTTTCACGACGCCGATAGCAGTAATATGTTTTGCGTTTTTTGTTTTTTGTTTTTTTTACGTCGTATGACATTTGTTGAAAGTAATTCGAAATATTGCTGCTTATCCTGATGGCAGACTTTTTATTTTGGACTAACGCAATAAGCGAGCGTTGAGAGCGATTTTTTTTCTTTACTACAAAATATATTATGTTGTTCTGTTCATGAAAAAAGGTGGTTATGGTCAATCATGGTTGCCAGCGGGCCTAACTGTTATTCTGCCGGTGGTTAGCCTAGATATAAATTGTAGTTTGATCGGATAAAGCATGAGAGACTTAGGCCTACTACTTGTGTTTTCACGCGTGACAGCATGTAATGATTAACGCGTCTTAGCTATCGTCGAGGCGTCCATCCGTCCATCCGTTCGTCCGTCTGTCTGTCACACCCTGCAGCCTGCATATGAAATTTCTAGCACTAAACGTAAATTCCAACAGTCTCAAGAAGGCTTGCACACGCTAGCGTCAGAAAAGTTCCCTCCCTAAAAGGTAGTTATTTTACCGCTATTCACTTGTTTCTCCCATTCGGAGGGTGCGCAAGTGCCGTCCGGCGCCATGTTTGCTGCAGGGCGCTTATTAATAACATGATTTTTTTTGTATTCTGTTGCATAAACGAAACACATTGTCTAAACTTACAACTTACACACAGTTCAAGAAGCATTGGTGTCATGATATCAACATTTAAGTTCAATTAATCTACGCTATTGAAGTGAATATAGTGACCGAGAATGTTGGCAGGTGCACGACCATCGGTCATTGATGTCGTGACAAAGATTTAGCGTGTGTTAGCGGAGGCCTAACTGCAGAAACAGCACTTTATTGTCGTTGCATGGTAACAGCTCACGAAAGGTCGAGGGTCTATAAGTTTATTAGGCCTCCGCCCACAAATAAGATTGCATCTGCATCAGTCGGCTACCTGATACGAAAGCTGCTATCAGATATCTGTGTCACGACTATTTCTGACCGGCGTCATTCACCGTTTCATTATTCTACCTGCTATCAAACAGTGCTGCCTTGATCTTACACGCCTACGCTCAGGTGTACCGTCAGTTAATTACACTGTTTTAACACACCGCTTTTTCTTAGATACCGGCTGTTTTTTGAAATAAACAATAAACATGTGATCACGTTACATCTGATTAAGAAATAGGCTACGATCGGAATATGTCACTCAAAGTTACAGGCCACTATCAAACGTTTGTCTTACAGCATGTCAGTATAGGTTTATATAAAGCTTAATGCAGAATAATAATAGTGCTTAAATTAAATAAATGAATGAACAGAACGATGTAGCCTTTGTAGGCATCATTGGGAAAGTATGTTAACGACAGCGCAAGTCAACTGGACAATATTTCACGCAAACATGCAGTTCTCCTTCAGTACAAACACCATCGATGTTTAAAGCTCAGCGAATGTTCAGAGTAATGACCCAAACACGATTAGGCCTACTTTTGCCCGTCGCAATGCCAACAGACCGAGTCCAAGCGTCTTCAAAGGTCATTATCGAGACTGATGCTCCCAGCTGTCCACTGTAACTCATTCGGTTAATACGTCGGTGCTGTAGGCCTACATAACACAGTCTGTTGTTTAGGAGGCGCGGACCGGGAACTTGAACCGCATCTAGCGACACGATGCGTCTCAAGCGGACGAGCAGCCGGCGTCCCATGCAGAGCGACGGTGCGTGGCTGACGATGTACGTGTTGCTGCATCTCGCAAACCAAACGAAGAGTTCCTTAATACTTATGCATGTAAAACAAGAAGCCCAACTGTCGCTATCGCTGGGCCGACCGTGCCGCCTATATCCGAAGACCAGCGTCCGACTTCCGGTCGCGGAAGGAAAGCGATTTCACGAGTGACCACAGTCACATAAGCCCACACGCTGAGTTGACTCTGCTATATCGAACTCTGAAATGAACGTTATGATACGATACGGTAATTCGGCGCACGCGAGGGTGATGGCTGCAGGCAGTGGCTTTTATCCCCACAAATCTGAGTCGAAATCGGGCGCAAGTCCCCCTCTCCCATTTACGGGTTCAAGCTTTTCCCCCTTTCGAGCTCCTTGTTAAAAATGTTGATTGCCATTAAAACGGGGATAAGTTTTGATATGTGTGTTGAGTGTCCAGTAAAAGTAAAGGAGGAAGATTTGATCTAGGCTTGCATCCTTAACAAAACTTTTTTCCATTTATTTTTTTACTGGGCGCAAGCTGCGCGCCCACCAGGTAGCCTAAAGAAGGATAGAAGCTATTGGCTGCAGGCAAGCAACATTGCATTTAAAATTGCGGCCTAACCACTGCAGATAAAGACATGCATGGTTACTGTTGACATATAGGCTAGCCTGTAACTTATCGTTCGGCCAAAACGCCGCAAGCAATTAACGAACTGTGGACTATAGGCCTAATAAAGCTTAGTCGGCTCGACTACTAGGGACTGCAAAACCGGAGCTTTTTGCCAAACCCGGGTTTCGGGTTTGAAAAGCGACCAAACCCGAGTTTCGGGTAGGGTTCGGGTTTGGTTCGGGTTTGGCAAGATGGAGACCGTAGACAAGTAAAACCGCTATGACATCGTCATCTGAAGCCGATATACGTTCTCATATGAATAGTCAGTGGCGTATATAAGGGGGGCACGTTGCGATCCCCCCCTTTGGCCCGACCATGAAAATTTTTTTACAGGCGACTTTATATGAAAAGTGCGTTTTTTTGCCATTTTCCAGCAAGAATTGCAAAATTCAACAACGTTTGATGCTCTTTTTACTCGCGAAAGCAGCTACTGCTTTCAGCGCGTCTTAGCCATCACAATTCTGTCCGTCCGTCTGTCTGTCACACGGGTGGATCAGTCAAAAACGGTGCAAGATAGGATACCAAATCTTCACCGTCGGCTGCCTGGAAGACTCTAGTTTTAGGAACAGCAAAACTTTTCCATAAATTCGAAGAGGGTCACCCCGAACGAGGGCGCTAAGTGAGAGGGAAGTGGGCAAAATTTGCGATTTTTGGCCAATAAGTCGCCGTATCTCAGTAACGGTGCGAGATACAGCCTAGGTTAATCACTAATTGGAAGTCGTACACTGGCTCTCGATTGGCTCTGAATTCAATGACCTTGAATGACTTTGAACGCCAAAATATAGGGATTTATGTATTTTTGGCGATTTTGGGCTGCGACACAAGTCTATATCATTCACAAGGTGGCGCCACGGAACTATCGTTATGCGATCCAGATAGAGAATTTGGTATTTGTATATGAACTTAGCGTGAACATTCCAATTTTCAGCTAAACTACTAAACCGGAACTGCTATAGGCTTTCGCGCGTCTCGTGAGCATTAGCTCAGATTTCTTGTTTCACACCGATACAATATGCGATTAAAATCGCCATGCGAGATTGCATCTGATATGTCATTAAGAATTTCACTTAATTTTTATTAGGCTATTATCCCATACGGTTTTATAAGTTTTCCGACAAATTCTCGACGAGCAAAATTTTATTAGGAATATCTCAATATGAAAATTTTGGTAAAGAAGGTTCTATTTTTTACAGCTAAAAAGGGGGTTATTCTTTTAAAAGCTAATATTTACTAGTATTCCATGATTTTTAAAGGGCAAAAATGCGATCATTTTTTTGTCATTTTATGCATACAAAGGTCATACCCCCCGTACCGCATTTTCTTTATTTAGGTATTTTTATATATAAATAATATACATATAAATAAATAATACGTACATGTACATATATACATATATTGTGCAAAAACGCAAACTCGAAACCAGCGGGTTTTGCAGACTGCCCAAACCCGGGTTTCGGGGTTGGCAACATGTCCGGGTTTTCCCGGGCCCCTGGTTTTTCAAAACTCGGGTTGCAATCCCTATCGACTACGCAGTCAATCAGGAAAACGCTCTGCAAACGCCAAGTCTGCAACAATCAGAGAATCGCCAAGCAGAAGCAACCAATTCAATACTGCAAAGTATGTATCGAAAATTTCGATAAAGTTTAACGATACGATACATCGATAATAACGAAACGATATACCGGTATTGGCATTTCGATATTGGCCCATCTCTGTCCTGAACGTTTTCGCTTTTTAGGCAGACCGGCCAGTTACATATTTTTTGCATACAAGTGGTGTTTGTTTTGTTGTTTTCGTGAATAAAGTATGGAAGATAAAATTTTAGAAGGCTTGGAAGACTTAGGGTTAGCTCTAAATGAGTTTTCGTAACTTTACCGTCACTTAGTTAACGATAGTTAGATTAGTAATTGGCGCACTGCATATCATCGATCTTGGTGGGCTATGGTACAGTGCGGACCTGCGGACTTGCGGACCGACCAACGTGTAAACTGCGGACCAAAACTTGCGGGCCGCCAGTGCGGACCGGTGGGTAAACTGCGGACTACTAAAATGCCGACCTTGCGCAATGGAACGCCTAATGAAAGATGCGTCGTAATGTGTAATGCTTATTATAGCGTTCATGTTTTAGGCCTTTTCCCAACTGTTTACAGCTGCAGTGCAGACTATTGTAAGTGGGAAAGTTTGCCTAACTTTTTTAAAATTTAGTTTAATGTTAGTAAACAATATGCCTAAAATTGAAATCCTCCTCATAATAGCATATAAACGAACCAACCTAAGATTTAAGAAGAAATCTTGAGTGGCGGAAATTCCGCCGCATTATGTGCCATTTATTTGCTGGAGTGGCGGAAGCCAGAAACCAAGTATGTGTCTGTTGAGGCGCTCCATAAATAGCACTATTGAAGCAACTGACGATAGCCCTTACGCAGTCTATTGGTAGCGTGCACATCTTTTGTGCGAAAGGTCTCGGGTTCGAGTCCTCATGCGTGCAAACATTTTACAACTTTTTTCCTAATAATTTGTAAATTTTATTGTTGAATTTGTGGTTGTCCAGATATGATGGATTACATGATAAGGGTGAACTTGCTGAATGTATAAAGCATGGGTTACAGTCAAAGAAGTTTTCTTGTTTGGTTGCATGGCTGACATCTGAACTTGCATCATATTGTAGCATTGATGACCTTGTCTCAGCTATGGCTGGTAACCAGTTCTGGGCTATATTATTAAACATTGTAGCATTTAAAAAAATTTTATTTAGGTATTATCCGATTTTAGTCTGACTTGTAGCAGTCATGCTGACTGACGTGAAACATTTGAAGGTGTTGGTAATAATAACAAAGTGTTTTAATCATTATATTAACAGAGTTGTAATTCCTGGCTGCATATTCCAAATTGTGTACTATGCTGGTACTATACTACTTATAACAAATAAATGAATATAAATAAAAGATAAATAGACAAATGATAGGAATTGTTTATTACACTTGTTTGAGGCACAGTTCTGCTTGGCTATTACTTGATCAATGTTAAATATGATAATAATTTAGTCAAACAAATTTATTTTTATAATACCAGATGTTGTAAGCTAATCGTAAATTGTGGATTCGTTACTGATATGTATCTGATGCTGGCATGACTGTTTTGCTCTATGTCATCACAAAAACTGTTTTGTCTATTGGATAAATATAAATGCTGTCAGTTTGATGTTTTTTCAGGTCCAGATGATGCTGAGACATTTGAAATGGAGCTCAGTGGATTCCTACGAGAGTTTGGTGTGTAATTCTTTATTTTGTGGTACATTTCAGATAATAAAATATGTGAGTCACGGACATGAGAGCTTTTGATGTATTTGTATTTTTCCACTGTACTTTTATGCTGTTGCAGTGTTTTATTGAATATTTTGATGCACTGCATTTGTCATTGGGCGTGAACTGTTGGTTTGCTTGGTCAGGATGTCCATACACCTGCCTTGCCGATGGTCCAATTTCCCAGCGTTTGTCGTCAGTTGAAAATCGGTTGCAGTTGTTGCTGTACCTGGTCACTGAGCTGCAAGCACTGCGAATGGTTGCTGTCAACAAACCACAGCTGCTTGCTGGCAAAGCTACTAAACAGCTGATGTCTGTGAGTTTTGCAGTTTTGTACTGCATCGTATTTTCATCAGTTTCTTATTTTTGAGGCTGCAGTGTTCTGTCACTAAATAAAAGTTGAAGAGCAGAGAAATTAAGGCAGTACTTAGTTATATTAGCACGTAGGATGCCAGTTTGGATATTTTTTGTGTTTAATACATGAATTCTGTTAATTCATTAATAATCGAATAATCAAATTTTTCTAAACTCCCAACATCGTATGTAATGAAACAGTGAACACCATGGGAAAGGATGCACTATTGTTACATGAACTATGAATTAATCAAAATTTACGTTATAGCCTCATTAGCAAGTTAGTAGTTTAGGCTGCATTGCAGATTCAAACTAGAAATTTGGGGCAAAGCACAGTGTGAGTCCACCTGGCGCCCTAAGTCCGATTGGGGGGAAAATTCAGGTGGGTGAAATTCCCGGTAGCAAAGTCATGTGGCCCAAACTCAAATGCATTAGCATACTCAGAACGCGCAATGTCGACTTAGGGTGGGTAAACATGCACGCTTATAACATTTTTGTTAGTGGACCAAAGTTTACTAAATTTTTTTGTTTAAGTTTAACTCCCGAGAGACCCTGCTTGAGAACGCTGTTAACATCTTGTCAATATCTGTATCCGTTCTAGAGATATTCGTAGTCAAACTTGAAAGTTGTCATAAATCACACCGAATTTTGGATGCTTTTTTGCCCTCCCAAATTTTGAGGTTGCAGTGCCCCTTAAAAGTTGTACCTGCTTTACACATCCCCACCTAAGGGCATATCATGCGGCAAAGTTTCGTTGGTCTGTTCCCACTACCGCCAAAGTTATAGGCACATATTTACTAAATTTTGAGCCAATTTTGGATCCCTCCTTGAAAAAAATTGTAGGTGGGACCACTTTCCTTAATTGAGGTGCACTAGTAAGACTGTTATTTTGTAGCATGTGTAAAAATTTGGGAATGCAGCACCCTTTAAGGGCCGAAATATGGTTCTCCGAAAAAAGTCCATTTGGGTGGGTATGATTCCACCTCTATATCCCTATAATTAGTGGACCAAAGTTCATTGGACTTTTTTTTGTCGAACGTGGGAGGAGGAATCGCGGTCGATCAAATACTTGTTCGATTTTGAATATCCATATGTGTTCCAGAGATATTTGCCATCAAAGTTTGAAGTCGTCCAAAATCAGACCAAATTTTGCACGTTCTTGACCCCTAAAATTTTTTGGGGGAGGGCCCCCGAAATTTTGGACTGGCATTATAAAATCGAACACACTGCTGAGCGCTGTGCAAAAATTTTGCAGTGAGCGGCTGAGGGAGCTTGGAGATCTCGCGGCTAAAAAAGAAAAAATAATTGCCATTAAAATATAAGTTTGCTCCAAAAACTATCATTTCTGGGCAGACTAATCTGTGACTGTGCAATTATTGCAATGTGTAATGTGATTGCAGGCAAACAATGAAGCTTATCTGCTCAAAGACATGCTTATTACTCTTGGTTTCTCAAAGCCTCCTGATAGCATCACACCATTTGTTCTCTTTAGCAAAGTTGAAAGCAAGGTTTGTCAAACTTTTGTTGCCCAAATGCAGTGCCTGCATATATGAAGTTTCCATTTAGCAGCTCGAATATGTTCGATTAACTTGTCTAGTAGTAGTGTTGTAATTTGTTGGAACGGTATTTGTGGATTTTGTGTTTTGTGTCATTTGTTCTGTACTTGTGTTGGCATTGCTGTATGTTTTCATATTCAAATGTTTCTTGAGACTAATGGCATTATTTTTGTGCAACAACTTTATTCTGGTGCATACAGATCAAGGAGTTGATTGCTAAGTGTCCGGAAGCGATCAGTCGCACACTGCTGAAGGCGCGTTTGTCTGAAAAACAATGGGAGGCTGTCATGTTAATCAATCATGCCCTGCGTCAAGAGTACGAGTGCAGGCGGCAGATGTTGTTACAACGTCTCGATGTGACAATTCTTTCGTTTCAGTGGTCTGATCGTGCAAAGGTATCTTTTGCTGTGATTTATGTGTTGAAAATGTCGAATACCATACGGTTATGTTGTATCTGTGATACATCTTCTTCACACCTCTGTCTTTTATTAGTTTGACACTAATTTAGTTACATTTTGTCTTCTCTGTCTATCTTTCTGCTCAGCTCTTCACATGGTAGTGCAGCAGTATGTATGTGGGGAATTGCTGCGTAAAAGTTTGATGAACTTAACTTTCAATTCTACATGCCTAGATGCTGTTAACTGGCTAACTTGAGGTTATTTAGCTTTTAAAATGTACTGCCACACAGGTAATCCATAAGTTTTTTTGGGAACTTACATGACCTGTAGTTATTTTGTGGAAGGGGACAAGTTGAACAAGAGGTGTTTGAGTGATTTTGCCAGAATTATTTAAGGCTAGGCTGGATTCTCAATAAGTGAATCAACAGCATCACGGTGCTTAAAATCACTTTGTTTAGAATACTACTTTTCTAGTCGATGCAGTGAAAATGTTTTGCATTAGTGTGTTGTATAGATTGACATTTTCATAGCAAATCACAAGCAAAACTGTTGATTCTAGAAGCTTGTGTTGTGTTGTTTGTGTGCTTGTGTTCTGACAGAAATCCAAAGATCAGCTGACGAATTTGTATGCAGCAGTGAAGGCAAAAATGATTCCAAATGTTGAGACTGATATTCCACATCTGCTGGCTGCCCGAGAAGGTTTTAACCTTTTATTAGTTAGTGGATATATCTATCATTCACATGGTGGTGCCACAGAACTATCGTTGTGCGATCCAGATAGAGAATTTGGTATTTGTATATCAACTTAGCGTGAACGCCCAATTTTCAGCTAAACTACTGAACCAGAACTGCTATAGGCTTTCGCGCGTCTCGTGAGCATTAGCTCAAGTTTCTTGTAACACCATGCTATGTGGCCTGCATCTCAAAAAGTTGTGCTTTGGATAGTGTGTAGGTCTGTTGCTTTTTCTGAGCATTATGACAAGTTAATTTGAGCTGAGTATGCCTGAAGCAAAGTGGTGCATGTTTCATGTGTTTATTACATATTCAGGGTATGAGTGCATTTGTGTGTATTTTATGGCATCTGGGTGTCCGTCTGTAGATTTGCTGCGGATTGAGAAGACGAGTGGAGACATCGTGCGTGAACGAATGAAATGTGAAATCAACAGAGTTCTAATTGGCAGTGTTAGTGATCGATTCTTTTTGTTAGGAAATACACCGTGTCTCCAAAAACGTCCCACTTTGTCATTTTCCGTATCTTCGCCAAATATTAACCAATTTTCAAATTTTTTTACCTTCACATTCTGTGGACAATTTGCAATAACGTAGTTGTTAAACATCCCACCACACTCTAACTGTGTCGCTACACTTCTATGTAAAACATAATTTTTCAAAAATCACTAAAATCGCTACAATACATAAGACAAAAATCATCCTGTGAAACAAATTTGACTAATTTTCATACAAAAACTAAATTATGTTTAGTTTTACATACATTTATGATGTTTGTTAACAAAAGCAGACAATATAATAATTTTCAATGTAGTGGTGATATACCGGTTATGTAATGTGCCATTTAGCAATGGAGACAAGACGTGGATTAAAAACTTGTACCAGTTCAAAAATGCAATTTTCAATAAAAGACTGGCAGAATTTTTGAAGATAAACTGCAACAGGGAAAGACTGGGAATGTTATTAACAGAAATTTAGGAAACATGCAGTACTGACCAAAGGCATGAGACTGTCAGACTGAAGCATACACGTACTGAAGAAAACTTGACCATTGTGGATGAAATGGTAGGCTTGCTAAACCACAAAGGCCAGAAACAAACATATCGTTCAATACACCAGATATCCAAAAATCAGATCTAACAAACTGATATCGTACAGATCATTCACTGCATTTTTGGTCGAAAGTGTATTTTGTTCACCATCACCAACATGCTTGCTGTCTATTATTGTTAGTTTTTCATGCATTTATATATCACAAGGTAGTGTAGCAACACAGTTAATGTGTGGCGGGATATTCAATAATCACTTGATTGCTAATTGTCCACTGAATACATTGGTGAAAAAATTTTGAAAATCGGTTAGTATTTATCGAAGATATGAGCAATCACAAAGTGGGATTTTTTTGGGACACAGTGCAGAATTGCTAAACATACAGCAGAAAAGGCTTTATAGCCTGGCAGATAACTGTGACATTGCTAACCAACACACAGGCATGTAACCTTACATAAATACATTAGCTGGAGTCAATTTGTAGTACTGTTACCATCTGTATGTGTGCATGGCGTGGCTTTGTTGTTTTATTTGTTGCGTGCTGCACTGTTTCAAAATGTAACATTATACAGCTAACATGAGAAATAAACCAATTTGTTTTTGACCTGTATTTAGTACTATTAGTACTACTTACAGTTTGTTTTTGGATAGACTACTTTGTTCGAATTATTCTAGGTTTATCTGTATACGAGGAGGACCTTTTTTGTTTGTACCTGTTTCTGAAGATAGTTGACTGCTGTGGAATTTTTTTGGTTTGTTTTGTGATATTGTATCATTTAAGTTGTATTTCACACAGTAAATATCTTATGTGATGTCAGAGCAAGTTCTTCTATGCATAATATGTTGATTGTTGATATCAGGCCAGTGTTGTTTTCTGGCTGAACGTAGTAAGTATGGCTGTTGGCAGGTGCCAGATCGTGGTGGGAGGGCGTATGAGCTGGAGCCCCCGCCACCAGAGATGCCTTCATTCCAGCAGCGTCAGCAGCAGCAGCCGATGCAGCAGAGAGACCGAGGAGCACCAGGTATGCTGTGTGCTATCATGCTGGTCATTATTTCAGTCACTGGCAGAGGGGGTGATTGCCCACTCTAAAGGAAGAAAATTTCTTAAAAATTTTCCGACAGCAAAGAATTTAGCATGGCCAATCACCCGTCTAAATTGTTTGCTGTCAGAAAATTGTTGGAAAATTTTCTTCTTGTCGTCAGAAAATTTCTGTTAAAAATGCTAAGTTTGGAAATGAAAAATCGCCATTTTTGGGGAAATTTAGGGATAAAATTGAAATTTTGAGCATTCCTCATGTCTTCTGTCACAAATTTGCTGTTGTCTGTTAGACTTTTGTTGGATATTTTTAATGTGTGTCAGAAAATTACAATTGCCTGTCCAGTCTACTTTTATAACCCACAGTGCTGCTGATTTCAGTATGTTGCCAGCATAATGTATAGCAGAAATGAAAACATGCACATCGCCATTGTTTTATTTGTTGAGCAGTGGTGGGTAATTGTGAATTTTTTGGAGTAATTAATTAGTATCAGTAATTTGGACAGGTGACACTTAGAAGTGAAATTAGCATTTTCTTCTCCACTTATTAGAGTAAGAATTAGATGATGCTAATCATTGGGAACTAAAGTTCGGATTACACTGGCACAAATGATGGGGCATAATATGTTTTGAGTAAATGTGCAATTATTCTGTAATTCTGCAAACTTAACAGAACTGTTGTACCAACAATTGGCATGTATAAAATACTAGAGTCTTTCACTTAGCAGACGGTAAAGATTTCACAATCCTAGTTTGCATCGTTTTGACACAACACAGCAGTGTGACATTTTGACACACACACAGACAAACACCTTTGCTATAGTTAAGACAAGGCTTTTGCATAGAAAGCTGTGCTAACATCCTGTAAAATTATATGACAAGTTTTAATGCAATTTCACAGATCTGTCGAAGTTTAGAACTCTGTCAAATTATTGTGCTGCAGTCAGCAAAGTAAGTGACCATCGTCATCAGCCAAATATTTTAATATCAGTCAGAATTGGCTTGCAGATAATTGGAATTATGATTAGAATTAGCTGCTGTTGATTAACAGTAGTTGATGAAGTAATTATTAGGCGATGAAAGTACTTTACAGTTGAATGATGAGCCACGACTGTTGTTTAGGTGGTGGCGGTCGTCGTGGGGATGCTGATCAGCGTGGTGGTGGTGGGGATGGCCAGCGAGTGAGGGGTGGTTGGAGCGATGGATCGGCTCATGGTCGTGGTGGCGGTGGTCGCAGCGGCGCAGGGGCAGGTCCCGGTGGCGGCTGGGGTCAGAATCAAGCCGTCTACGCCACTGGTGGCGGAAGCGGTAATCCAGCGGCACAATTCTTCAGTGGTGGAACGGCTGACATGTCACAACAGACGGCTTATCTGCAGTACGGTGGCGGTGGTGGGTATTCACAACATGGTGGCAGTGGTGGATATCAACAACACGGTGGGTATGTGATGGATTATAGCGCCGGCGGTGCTGCTGTTTATGCTGGCTATGCACAGGCCCAACCTGTGGGTTATGTGCAGCATGGAGGATATGCCCAGCAACAGACTGGCGGTGGCTACTATCAGCAACAAGGAGGCTACGGTCAGATGGACAGTTCTGCCCAGTATGATCATGGTGGTGGACATTATGATCGCGGTGGTGGTAGAAGGAGTGGAGGCCGGGGTGGCGGAAGGGGTCGTGG
>Ga0209367_1000678_pt1 | contig 36550 bp, 25 predicted proteins | sample WorMetLIZISLAND2_FD_187412 | JGI IMG/M metagenome (GOLD analysis project Ga0209367, IMG submission 187412) | Marine gutless worms symbiont microbial communities from Max Planck institute for Marine Microbiology, Germany - Olavius geniculatus... ... | reverse complement strand
GGGTTACGAGTTGTTTTATGGCAATAGCGGCAATTATTGATAAAAAATATTGAAAATCAGACATTTTCAACAAATTACTCGCGATAACTAATTCGCAACATTAAAAATCTAACTGGCGAAATGTGAGATAGAATACATTATTCGATGTTGGACGTTGGGCGTTCGATGTTCAATGTTCATAAGTTTTTGATTTGACTGAAGGCTCGCGGCTAGCGGCGGCGGGGACACCTGAATATTGGAGATAAGGAATCACAACTGATGAGCGACGACAATCTGAAAATCTATCGCGCTGAAATCCTGCATTTTCTGGCTGACCCCGCCGAAGTGGGTGACGACGACAGCTATGAATATTTGCCGGATGGCATATTGATTGTGAAAAACGGCCGGATTGAGGCGATCGGACCGTCCCGCGATTTGCTGCCGAATTTACCGCCGGAATTGGAGGTGGTACACTATCGGGATAGTTTGATCCTGCCGGGCTTTGTTGACTGCCATGTTCACTATCCCCAGACCGAAATCGTGGCAGCCTACGGTGAACAATTGCTGGAATGGCTGGAAAATTACACCTTTCCAACTGAACGTGAGTTTTCAGACCCCGACAAAGCCCGTTTAGTTGCCGAGCTCTTTTTAGACGAACTCCTGCGCAACGGGACCACCACCGCCCTGGCGATTGCGACGGTGCACCCGCCGTCGGTTGATGCCTTCTTTACTGCGGCCCGCACCCGCCGTATGCGCATGATCTGCGGCAAGGTCCTCATGGACCGCAACGCGCCGGAATATCTGATCGACACACCGCAAACCGGTTATCAGCAAAGCAAGGAATTAATCGAGCGTTGGCACGGCAAAGGCCGTTTGAGTTACGCCGTGACACCGCGTTTTGCGCCCACCTGCAGTGACGAGCAACTTACCCGGGCCGGGCAATTGCTGCGCGAGCATCCCGACATCTATCTGCACACCCATTTGGCCGAAAACCTAGACGAGGTCAAGTGGGTTAAAGAACTGTTTCCGCAGTGCTCGGGCTATCTGGATGTTTATGACCATTTCGGCTTGTTAGGCAAGCATAGCGTTTTTGCCCATTGCATTCATTTAAATGACGAAGAGTTTGAGCTGCTGCACCAATCCGGCTCCGCCATCGCCTTCTGTCCGACTTCCAATCTGTTTCTGGGCAGCGGTTTGTTCAATCTATCCAAGGCGGAAGACAAAAAGGTCAACGTGGGATTCGGCACGGATACCGGGGCCGGAACCAGCTTTTCCTTGCTGCAGACCATAAACGAGGCCTACAAAACCCAGCAGCTTAGAGGCCACCGGCTTTCACCGTTAAAGTCCTATTACCTGGCAACCTTGGGAGGGGCCCGTACCCTGGATCTCGATGACGTCATCGGCAACTTCCTGCCGGGAAAAGAAGCCGATTTTGTTGTGCTGGATTATCGCGCAACCCCTATATTGAATTTGCGGCTTAAGCGCTGCACCCAGCTGGTAGACAAGCTTTTCGTAATGGCAATACTCGGAGATGACCGCGCCGTTAGAACGACCTATGTGCTCGGCCAAGAGGCCTATTGTAGGAAGTAATTAAACGTCGCAAAGTTTATACAATTTGATGAGAATATAAGGAATTTTTGAGATTTGAAGATATGCTTCACTCCTGGAATAATGGAATAATGGAAGGATGGAACAATGGGCATCCAAATCGGATGAGGGTCTGTGGTCTAAATTGCCTAAAATGACTAATCCTCCAGAGGCGGACAAGAATTAATGAATCGCTTCGCTAGATCTCTTTTTTATAAAATAGATAGAATTCCTAAATTTTAGCTCATTTTAGTTCATTTTAAATTTTAGTTCATTTTCTGTATAAACCCCGAAAGGAGGATCCATGGCCAGAGCAGATCACTATCCCTTGTTTTCCCGCAACGATCTGAGTGCTTTTTGGGCGCTGTTTACCGACAACCTCACCAACTTGATCGTTTTGAGCGGTATCTGCAAGTTCGTCTTTAAAATGCCGGACGCGATCGTTTTCGGGCGCATCGTACCCGGCGCGGCCCTGGCCATTCTGTTGGGAGTGTGCGTCTACACCTATCTGGCCAAACGCCTGGCTGAAAGGGAGCAGCGCAACGACGTGACGGCCCTGCCCTACGGCATCAGCACTCCAGTGATGTTCGTCTACCTCTTCGGCGTCATCGGTCCCATCTACTGGTCTACCAACGATGCGGCCTTGGCCTGGCAGATCGGCATCGGGGCGGGATTCATGGGAGGTATTGTGGCAGGGTTGGGTGCGGTTGTGGGCCCTTTTTTGAAAAAGGTGACCCCCCGCGCCGGCATGCTGGGGACTCTCTGCGGGATCGCCCTGGTCTTTATTGGCACCGTGCCGTTGACCATGGTTTTTGAAGAGCCCCTGATCGGCTTTGTCTCTTTGACCATCGTCATGTGGGGCCTGGTGGGCCGCTTCAAACTGCCGCTTAATATTCCGGCCGGTCTGTTGGCCCTTATCTGCGGCACGATCATCGCCTTGATTGTCGGTAAATCCTCCATTAAATTCGACGGCATCGGTTTTTATCCACCGATCCCCTATTTTGGCAACATGATTGTCGGTATCCGACATCTGTTTGCCAATCCCGAGTTGTTTCTGGTGTTGATCCCGGTTCAAATTTATAACTTCATCGAGACCATGAATAACGTGGAGTCGGCCGAGGCCGTTGGGGACAAATACCCCGTGGGAGTGGCCATGGTCACCGACGGTGTCGGCACCATGCTGGGAGCCCTGTTCGGCTCGCCCTTTCCGACCACGGTCTACATCGGCCATCCAGGTTATAAACGCATCCACGCCCGCTGTGGCTACGTACTAGCCGTGGGGATCATCTTTTTTGTCGCCGCGACCTTCGGTTTTATGGCTTTTTTAAACAACCTGGTTCCCCTCGCGGCCACCGCGCCTATCCTGGTTTACGTGGCTGTCATTATCATCTCCGAAACGGCCCGTACCTGTCCCCGGCGGCACGGCATGGCCATCGCCATTGCCATGATGCCCCACATTTCCGCTTTTCTGATGATCAAATGGGGCAGCATGATGAATGCCCTGCGGGACGTGGGTGCCCAGGCCGTTCCCGCCCTGACCGATCCCAAGATGATTGCCGCCATGGCCCAACAGGGGGCCCACCTGGTGGGTCATCAGATCCTGAGCCAGGGTGCCATTATCACCGGCCTGATGTGGGGAGCTTTTCTGGCGCTGCTGATCGACGGTAAATTCAAGGAATCGGCCGGCTTCATGCTGGTGGGCGCGGCCATGACCAGCCTGGGCATTATCCACTCGGCCAGCCTGCATTTGCCTGAGTTCAACGGTATTGTGGGCGGCTACCTGTTCGTGGGATTGGGTATCCTGATCTATTCGATGGTCGTCACGGTGGAAAAACTTGACGCGCCCGAGGAAACGCAGGAATCATCGGAGTTGGAATATGTTAAAGTTGAATAGGCAACATAACAACCGGTATAACTGCCGGTCAATTCGAAAAAGAAACTCTGAAAAAGCGAATATCGAATATCGAATAATGAATGTCGAATGTCGAAGGAATGTATTCTGTCTATTTTAAAGCTGATTGAGCGACCTGTCGGGTCGTAGCCGAAAGCGAAGCCTGAAGCGATTCCACCTGGGACTCCCCCTTTTCCTAAAGGGGGCCGGGGGGAATTTTAAAATTCTGCGGTTCTGCGGTCTTTAGACCACGTCTTCAGCATGGTTCGCTTCTAACGTAATTTCACACGAGCGCAGCCGCTGGCCGCGAGCGTCCAGTCTGATCTGAGAAAAGAAACTGGTGAACGTCGAACATCGAACGTCCAACATCGAACATCGAATAATGTATGATATCTATATTTAAAAAGATCAAGCGAAGCGATTCCATACTTCGACATTCGATATTCAATATTCGATATTCTGCGGTTCGCTTTTAGTGAAGTTTCATATAGGGTGCAATTAAAAAGTAAAATCGATTCTCTTGTGATTAAAGCCCGAGGCCACCATTCTTAAGGCCTCCAAACTTAGATTTAAGCAAAATATGGTGACACCATGGCAGTAGGCAAACCAGTACAACGAGTGGATGGAGTGGCCAAGGTCACCGGCAAGGCCCGATTTGCCGATGACTTCACCATGCCGGGCATGCGGGTGGCCAAATATTTACGAAGCACCATCGCCCACGGCAGGGTGGTGCGCATCGACACCAACCGCGCCAAAGGCCTGCCGGGGGTGGATGGGGTTTTTACCTTTGAAGATATCCCCAAAAATAAATTCGCCACCGCCGGGCATCCCTATTCCCTGGATCCCGATCATAATGATGTGGCCGACCGGCTGATGCTCACCGATTACGTAAGGTACGAAGGCGACGAGATCGCCGTGGTGGTGGCCGAGAATGAGTTGGTGGCCCACAAGGCCCTGGCCCTCATCGAAGTGGAGTACGAAACATACAAACCGCTGGTGCGGCCGGAGGATGTGATGGCGCCAGATGCACCCGAATTGCATCAACGGACCCGCAACATTGTAAATGAACACGGGTTTACGGCCGGCGGCGACCCGGACCAGGCCCGGGATGAATCGGATCACCTGCTGGAGGGCATGTTCGAAACCCAGGTGCTGCAGCACTGCCACCTGGAGAATCACTCGGCCTATGCGTATATGGACGACCTGGATAAGATCGTCATTATCTCTTCCACCCAAATTCCCCATATCGCGCGGCGCATCGTGGGCGAAGCCCTGGGCATGCCGCTTGGCCGGATCCGGGTCATCAAACCCCATATCGGCGGTGGATTCGGCAACAAGCAGGACGCAATCCTGGAGCCCATGGTGGCATTTTTGACCTGGAAGCTGGGCGGCGTTCCGGTGCGACTGAAACTGGATCGCGAAGAGGGCATGGTGGGCACCCGGGTGCGCCATCCCTTCCGGGTGAAAGTGGAAGTCGGCCTGCAAAAGGACGGCACTGTCAAACTGATCGATTTCGACGCATTGTCCAACACCGGGGCCTATGCCTCCCATGGGCATTCGATCGTCTCAGCCGGAGCGGCCAAAACCTATTATATGTACCCCAGGGCGGTCTACCGTTGCCAGGCCCGCACCATCTACGGCAATCTTCCGGCCGGCGGCGCCATGCGGGGCTATGGCTCTCCGCAGATGACCTTTGCCATTGAAAGCATCATGGAAGACGCAGCCCGCCGCCTGGGGATGGACTCGGTGGAGTTTCGGCTGAGAAATGCCGCCCAACCCGGCGATAAAAGCCGGATCGGCAACAAACCGCTTTTGACCTGCGGTTTGAAGGCTTGCCTTAAAAAAGGCCGTAAACTGATCCGCTGGGATGAAAAACGGGCCCAGTGGTCCCGGCCCCAATCGGGACCGGTTCGCCGCGGCCTGGGAGTGGCCAGCTTCAGCTACGGCTCCGGCACCTACCCGGTTTGCGTGGAGGCGGCCAGTGCCCGCCTGGTGTTGAATCAGGACGGTTCGGTTCACCTGCAGGTGGGAGCCACCGAAATCGGACAGGGCTCGGATACCGCTCTCGCGCAGATGGCGGCGGAAACCCTAGGGATTCCGCTCGACCAGGTGCACGTGGTCTCCACTCAGGACACCGACGTAACCCCTTTTGACACCGGTGCTTATGCCTCCCGTCAGACTTATGTGGGCGGCCAGGCGGTGATGCGGGCCGCGCGGCAGTTCAAAGAGAAGATTCTGGCTTACGTGGACACCATTTCGGATCTGGAAGCCGGGGACCTCGATATCCGGAACGGCCGGATCGTGATTGCCCGTATGCCGGAAACGGCGGTCATGAGCCTGGAGGACGTGGCCCTGGACGCCTATTACCAAAAAAGCCGCGGCGGTCAGATCACGGCCGAAGTGAGCTACAAAACCCGCAGCAACGCCCATGTGTTCGGCTGCACTTTCGTGGACCTGGAGGTGGACATCCCGCTTTGCCGGGTGAAAATCAACGAAATCTACAATGTGCACGACTGCGGGGTAGTCATCAACCCGCTCAACGCCGAAGGCCAGGTCCACGGCGGCATGGCCATGAGCATCGGGGCAGCGCTTTATGAAACCCTCATGATCGATCCCGATTCGGGCCGGATTTACAACAACAATATGCTGGACTACAAGGTCCCCACGATCATGGACGTCCCCGATCTGGGGACGGCCTTCGTTGAGACCCATGAACCCACCCACCCCTACGGCAGCAAGTCCCTGGGCGAACCGCCCGTACTTTCGCCCGCGCCGGCTATCCGCAATGCCGTCCTGGATGCTACCGGGGTGGCGGTCAATGAACTGCCCCTCAACCCCAAAACCCTCTGCCGCTATTTCAAAAAAGCAGGGTTGATATAGGAGGCCCCATGTTTGATATCGAAAGCTATCATAAAGCGGATTCGGTCGATGAAGCCATTGCACGGCTGGTGCAGAATCCCAAGGCCATCCCATTGGCCGGCGGGACCGACATCCTGGTGCGGCTGCACCAGGGAAATCCTGATTACCGCCACGTGGTGGATATTCACCACGTGGCCGAGCTGAAAAAAATCTCCCTCGAACCCGACGGCACCATCGTTGTCGGTTCCGGGGCCACATTCACCGATTTGATCGAGTCCCGCATCATCACCGAAAACATTCCGGTCCTGGTCCAGGGGGCCGACTCGGTGGGCGGGCCCCAGGTGCGCAACCAGGCCACCGTGGGCGGCAATCTCTGCAACGGCGCGCCCAGTGCCGACATCGCCGCGCCCCTGCTGGTGTTGAACGCCGTGGTGGAGCTCAAAGGTCCCCAGGGCAAACGCCGCATACCTCTGCCCGAATTTTATCAGGGACCCGGCCAGGTGGACCGGGAGCAAACGGAAATCATGACGGCGCTGCGTGTCGCGCCGGATGAATACCAGTGCTGGGTTGCAAGCTATTACAAATATGCCATGCGCGATGCCATGGACATTGCCACCATCGGTTGCGCGGCAGCCTGCCTGCCCCAGGGTAAACGGGTATCCGCACTGCGGCTGGCCTTTACCGTGGCCGGCCCCACGCCCCTGCGCTGCTGGAAGACCGAGGAAAAGGCTCAAGGGGCCGCTTTGGACCCGTCGCTGCTACAGCTCGTTGGTGATTCCGTGCTGGACGACCTGAGGCCCCGGGAGTCCTGGCGGGCCCCCAAGGAACTACGACAACAGATTATCAAAACCCTGGCCCAACGCGTATTGGCAGAAGCCCTTAACCAAACCGGAGTATCGCTATCATGAATCGTAATATATCCTGCACTATAAACGGCAAATCTGTTACCCTGATGGTGGACGTCCGCAAATCCCTGCTCGACATCCTGCGACACAACGGCCACACCGGCGTCAAGGAAGGCTGCGGCGTCGGGGAATGCGGGGCCTGCACCGTGCTGGTGGACAACGTCCCGGTGGATGCCTGCCTCTACCTGGCGGTCTGGGCCGATGGACGCACCATCCGCACCATCGAGGGCGAGTCCAAGGACGGCAAACTGTCCGAGGTCCAGCAGGCCTACCTGGACACGGGCGCCGTACAATGCGGTTTTTGTACGCCCGGCCTAGTTATGACTTCCACGGCTTTTGTCGAAAAACACAAAGGCGAAAGCGTTTCCCGCGAGCAGATCCGCAGAGCCCATGCCGGCAATCTTTGCCGCTGCACCGGATACGAGGGGATTATCAGGGCCGTAGAAAAATGCCTGTCGGATCAGGACGCTGCCGCTCGCCCGGAGCAGGCCAGATCATGCGAGCTGGAGTAAAGATCCGGATCCAGAGGGCTTTGGTCCACCTCGGAATGGTGATGAATTGGCAATATTTCGCAGCGGTGTTCATATGTTCCGCCGGATCAGGTGTCAGCGTCGCCGCTGGCCAGAAATACAATCAGTCTAACCGAAATAGAAAAAAATGAACATCGAACATCGAACAATGAACGTCCAACATCGAATAATGTATTCTGTCTATTTTAAAATCGACAAAGCGTAGCGTCATCAATATTCAACGTTCGATGTTGGACGTTCGATGTTCGATGTTCAATCTGTTTACCATTCTTGCCTGGCGGATTTTCGCATGAGGTGTCAGGACGGTTCACTCCGGAAGTTGATTCCTGACACTTGAAACCATATACCTGAGAATTGAATGATAAAGGGTTACTTATGAGCGAACAAACAATGGATGTCAAAAGTGAAAAGGAAAGGGATGTATTCGATCTCATTTACAAACTAGAAGACAACCCCCCTGCAAAGGAGGCAATGTTCGCGGCACTTCAGCACCTTTTGGCGATTATTGTCGGAATAATTACACCCACTTTGATTATCGGCGGCGTCCTGGGCCTGGGCAGTGAGACACCTTATCTGATTAGTATGGCCCTCATCGTTTCAGGCGTGGCCACATTCATCCAGGTAAAGCGGATCGGTCCGGTGGGCTCCGGGCTCTTGAGCATCCAGGGAACCAGTTTTGCTTTCCTGGGCGCCATATTAACGGCGGGCTTTATGGTAAAAAACCAGGGCGGCGGCCCGCGAGAGATTTTGTCAACCATCTACGGTTTATGTTTTTTCGGTGCCTTTATTGAGATGATCCTCAGCCGTTTCCTGCAATATCTGCGCACGATCATCACACCGGTCGTGACCGGAACGGTCGTGACGCTCATCGGTCTGAGTCTGGTCAAGGTGGGGATCATGGATATGGCCGGCGGCAAGTGGCTGCTGGACAATAAGCCGGAGCTGTTCGGAACCGCGCCGAACCTTATACTGGCGTTTATTGTCCTGGCCATCGTTCTTATTCTGGCCAGCAGCAAAAACCAATTCCTGCGAATGGGCTCCATCGTGATAGGATTGATCGCAGGGTATATAATAGCCGCGTTCATGGGTAAGGTCAATTTCAGCGCATTGCAGGGCCTGCCCTTGATCAATGTCCCCATTCCGTTCAAATACGGCTTCAGCTTTAATCTAGCCGCCTTCATCCCCGTAGCGTTTATCTATCTCATCACAACCATCGAATCGACGGGAGATCTTACGGCCACATCGATGGTATCCGGTGAACCTATTGCAGGGGACCTGTACATCAGGCGGATCAAGGGCGGCGTCCTGGGAGATGGCGTAAATTCAGCTATCGCCGCTATGTTCAATACATTTCCCAATACAACCTTCAGTCAGAACAACGGTGTGATCCAGCTTACCGGTATTGCCAGCCGTTATGTGGGCATGTATCTGGCCGGTTTCCTGGTTGTTCTCGGTTTGTTTCCGGTGATCGGTGCGTTCTTCCGATCATTGCCGAATCCCGTGCTCGGCGGGGCGACCATCGTTATGTTCGGGACGGTCGGCGCGGCCGGTATCCGAATCATCGCCTCCAGTGAGATAGACAGACGCGATATGCTGATTATGGCGGTTGCATTCGGCCTGGGATTCGGCGTGGCGTATGTCCCGGAGTTTCTGAGCAAGGCGCCCCAGGCCATCCAGCATATTTTCGGGTCAGCCGTCACCACCGGCGGAATGGCCGCCCTTTTGCTGAATGCATTTCTGCCGGGACGGAAGAAGTAATTGAAGATTGAAGATTTGTGGTATCGTTTCAGGCGTGGGGCTTCGCTCTTCGAGCTACGACCCCACACGTCCCCTCCGGCTGCGGCCCGACAGGTCGCTCTGTCATTTTAAATTTAAATCGATAGCTATCCTTTAATATTCAATCCGGTTATAGCATAAATCCTTCGCAAACATGATGTGATTTTTATAGATAGGGCCTATTTGATTTAATTTTCGATCAAATTATTCAAGCCAAATAGTGAAAAATAATTCTTAATTGGCTAATATCTTAATATTAATTTTGGCCAAATAGATAAAAATATTGACTAAATGGCTAAAAAAAGATTATCTATAGACGATCATTTTCACTCAGGGAAGGCGACTGTTCCGATAAAAGCATGAAAAACCGTTACGGATTCAAGAAAGAGTAATGAAATGAGATCCAAAACAGTAAAAAGGAATAAGAATTTTGTCGGCAGGATCCATGAAATAGAGAAACTGTCAGGAATCAGCAACGGTCACGAGGCTTCAATCGTTGTCGTTTATGGCAGACGGCGGGTTGGAAAGACGGAACTTCTTGAACAGACATTCAGAAGACGAAATATTTTGAAATTTGAGGGTATCGAAGGTTTATCGCAACCGGAACAGATGAAGCATGTGATGTGGCAGTATTCTGAATACAGCAGCAATGCTTTATTGGCAAAAGTCAAAATCCAAAGTTGGACCGAATTCTTTAAGCTCATTTCTGATGTTGTTAAAAAAGGGATTTGGACCCTATATTTTGAAGAAGTGCAGTGGTTGGCTGATTATAAGGATAAATTCATTTCAGAACTCAAATATTTTTGGGACAACCATTTTCGTCACAATCGAAAACTGATCCTTGTTTTATGCGGTTCTTCACCATCTTTTATGGTTAATAATGTCCTGCACTCAAAAGCACTTTACAATCGCTCATTGCATGAAATTTCTCTCAAAGAATTCAGTTTGGCAGAGACAAAACAATTTTTGAAAAAAAGGTCCAACAGAGAAGTCATGGACGCCTATCTCAGCGTTGGTGGAATTCCGGAATACCTGAAGTGGATCAACCGGGAAACATCTGTTTTTCTGAGTCTCTGTAAGAATTCATTTACTGCGGACAGCTTTTTTTCCCACGAATATAAACGTATTTTTATCAGTGGTCTGGCAAGGAATAAAAACTACAAAAAAGTTATCGATTTCCTTAGTAAACGAAGTTTTGCGAATCGCAATCAAATACTCAAACACCTTAGATTGAAGTCGAGCGGAACCCTGAGCGCGCTTTTGCTTGATTTGGAAGTATGCGGATTTATAAAGAAATACACTCCATTTAACCTCAAGCAAAACAGCCTTCTTGCCCGATATAGTATCAGCGACGCCTACCTTCAGTTTTATTTTAAATTTATAAAACCGATTGAGAGAAATATTCATGAAGGCAATTTCAACAACAATCCTACCCTTGCCTTAAACACGGATTCTCATCACAAATGGCTGGGATTCGCCTTCGAAAGGGTGTGCAGGAAAAACCACAAATTATTTGCCAAAATACTAGGATTTGAATCAGTAAGGTATAAGTCCGGCGCCTTTTTTAATCGTGGGATAATAGCGGAAAAACCAGGCTATCAAATCGATCTGGTATACGAAAGGGATGATAAAGTTTACTCTGTCTGCGAAATAAAATATCTGCAATCCAAGGCTACACCAACTATTATTAATGAGTTCGAAAAAAAAATGAACCTCTTCCCTAATCCTAAAAACAGGACTATTCACAAAGTACTGATCACAACCGAAGGAGCGGATGATCCTTTGACTAATTATGGGTATTTTGATCGAGTTGTTACATTGAGGGAAATTTTTAATGCGGGTTAACGGTCGATTGCTGGGCAATCAATGCATTTGACGAACAGATGCTTCCTGGGGTGGTGAAAATTCGCAAAATTGTAAAATCCCAAATTACGAATCCCAAATCTCAATCAAATCTCAATGATTTATTTGTAATTTGGTGCTTGTATTTTGTAATTTGCCCTCATGTACAAATTCAACTTCTTGTTCGATTTAAATCACCGCTTTTATGGCCTTCAGCGTGATGCGCTTTTATATAATGGATTGAGCGCAGCGATTCAATCAACCCTGAACCCTGAACCTTGAACCCTGAACCTTAAATACTGACACCTTCATTTACCAAGGCCACCGTGAAAACAGCGAGGAAAAAATGACACATATCTGGATCAAAAACCCCCTGTCCATATTGTCCCCGGAGGGCGTGGAAGCCGGCGGCGGGCTGGTGGTGCAGGGTGCGCAAATCTTGGAAATGGTGCCCGGTGGTCGAAAACCGTCCATCCACTGTGACCGGATTTTTGATGCGGGCGAGCACGTCGTGCTCCCCGGCCTGATCAATGTCCATCATCACTTTTACCAGACCCTCACCCGGGCCCTGCCCGCGGCCCTCGACAAGGAGCTCTTTCCCTGGCTGGAGACACTTTATCCCGTCTGGGCCGGGCTCACACCGGAGCATATCGCAGTTTCCACCCGCCTGGCCCTGGCCGAATTGCTCCTGTCCGGCTGCACCACGGCTTCGGATCACCACTATGTTTTCCCCCGGGGCCTGGAGCAGGCCATCGACATTCAGATCGCCGAAGCCCGCAAGCTGGGCATCCGCCTGGCACCGACCCGGGGTTCGATGAGTTTGAGCCGGGAAGACGGGGGATTGCCGCCCAAAAACGTCGTGCAGGATGCCGATACCATTTTGGCCGACAGTGAAAGACTCATCAGACGATATCACGTAAATGATCCGGGCGCCATGGTACAAATCACTCTGGCGCCCTGCTCTCCCTTTTCGGTCACCCGGGAGTTGATGATCGAGACCGCCCGTCTGGCCCGCCGCCATGGTGTGCGCCTTCACACCCATTTGGCCGAAACCCAGGACGAGACCCGCTATTGCCGGGATTTATTCGGAGTTCGTCCCGTGGATTATCTGGAACAGGTGGAGTGGATGGCAGACGATGTGTGGCTGGCCCACGGCATCCATTTCGATGCGCAAGAGATCCGACGACTGGGAACGGCCGGGGTGGGTGTGTGCCATTGCCCCAGTTCCAACATGGTGCTGGCCTCGGGCATTTGTCCCACCTTGGAACTAAAATCCGCCGGATCACCGGTGGGGCTCGGGGTGGATGGTTCGGCCTCAAACGACGGCTCCAATCTCATGCAGGAGGTGCGCCAGGCCCTCCTTTTGCAGCGTCTGAAATACGGTTCATCCAAAGTCAGCCACCGGGACGTCCTGGGCTGGGCCACCAAGGGGTCGGCCCGCTGCCTGGGCCGGGGAGATTTGGGTGAGCTTTCGGTGGGCAAGCAGGCTGATTTGGCCATGTTCAAGGTGGATGAGCTGCGTTTTTCCGGCGCGGGCGACCCTTTGGCCGCCCTGGTATTGTGTGGTGCGCATCGGGCCGACCAGGTGATGGTGGCCGGCAAATGGGTGGTTGAGTCGGGGGAGATTCCCGGATTGGATCTGCCCGGTTTGATGGCAGCCCATCGCCGGTCGGCCGGTGATTTGCTGAAATTGGGCCTGGATTCAATTTGACATAGATCGTGTCCAAAAAGTTGACTCATGCGATGTCCGGGTCAATTCCCTGTTGACATCGGTTTAAATTCAAATTAAAAGTAAATTAAACTATTTGCGCTTTTATATTGCCAGCATTGCCGAACCTCGCGTTCCTTATCAGCCGGACAACTAATCAGATCAGAATTTCGATCGTATGCACGCTCAGGAATCGACTGGTTACCCTCTGATCCGAATCTATTTTAAATTCATAATTCGAACACTTCGCGAAACCAGAGACCGAAACCACCACTGCCTAGAGATAGAAAGCGTTTATATGGGTATTGAAGATAGAATTAGAAGAAGGCTAAAAGTTTCGCAATATCGCTTGGGCAATGCAACAGAAATCCGCCAGCCCAGCGTACCGGTAAAGATAAGATAATTGAGACCGTGTACATTCAGGAGGTTGAACATTATGCGCCTTAAAGCCTTGTTGATCGGCAGTTTTGCATTGACCATGCTGACTATGGTCAACGTTATGGTTGCTCCAGCTGCAGGCCAGGAGGTCAAATACAGCGTTGAATTTCAGGTTGATAATGAACCGGTGAGATGTGCCGATGGTTACGCGGCCAAAGGCATAGCCTGCAAAGATCCAAGTTGCCAGGAGATCGGAATAATTTGTAGCCAGTATCACCCAAGTTATGATAGTGAAGCCAGATCCGCTTGGTCGGCCTGGTTTCCTGCACAAGATGCAAGGGATGTTTCTGACACCTCTGGCTTTGTTGCGGGCCTTATCAAATCGGACACATTGATTCGGGTAGATATCTTGAAAACGCCTCATCTATTGAACGAAAAAAAGTGTTTTTGGAAATCATTCGAGAACGCAACCCAAAAAATATGTTCGAAAGGCACCCATCTTTCCGGTTTAGGTTACAAAGACGAAGAATTTAAAATAATCCAACTATACTGTTGTCGATCGAAGATACCGATCGAAACCGAAATAGATGCTGCGCATCAATCGAACTAAATGCAGCTTGATGCCATTTTTTGCGAGGAGACCTATTATGAAACCAAAATTCGCTACCATTTGTGCATGTTTAATTATACTGGGTGCCATCGAACTTGCAAGTAAACAATTCAGCGCCGCTCAGGAAAGTATAAGACTGCCGAGTTTCTCGGAAGAACAGAAAGTTTCGACCTGCCCAAGTGGTTTTGTAATCAAAGGCATCGAATGTGATAGTAGCTATTGCGATAATAAACAGCTCCAATGTATTCGATACACACAAAATTTTGATGCAAGCGCAAATTATCGCTGGTCGTACTGGTTTTCAGAAGAACCTCCCCGAAGGGATTTCAGCAGAAAAGAATTTGCCTCCGGTCTTTCATGCGCCGGCGCCTATTGCGATAATATTCGAATCCAGTTTTTAAACAGCGGGAAAATTCTTAACTCCGGTCAATGTCTATGGGTCGGACCTTTTTCAGAAGAGCAAGGTTACCGGGAATGCCCGGCTAATTATTATTTATCGGGCATTGGTTGCAGCGGCGCGTATTGCGATAACCTTTCTCTATACTGTTGTAGAGTGAAATTTGGCAATTAACCATAACAATGCCGCTTAATCAAAACATCCAATATATTTGACTGCATCGCGCGCTCCATCCGGAGGAACGACAAATGGAGAATCATACCGGGGAAAAAACGGATAGTGGGTTGGATCATCAAAAAAGTGCCGGTAAATTAGACCCTAGTTCGCAAAAAGAAATTCATGTGGAAACGTCTAAAACTGTCAGGCGGGTATTTTTTATTCTGGTCGGTTGTATCGTCTTCGGTTTAGTCACTTTGGCAGGAACTTCTGACCTGGAGTTGATGAAACTAGATTCCAACGTTTCTTTGCCGATTATTAATTACCCAATTGATTTTTTGACCTTTTTAATCATTTTCCCGGCCTCATTGTTCGCGCTTTTTTTATATCTGCACATTTTTGTGGGTTACCTGTATGAGCATAAACTCTCTCCGGATGAGGATTTCCCGATTCTCCAGAATATGGATACGATCTCAGCAAAAATAGTCACGTATGTCGTTTACTATTGGCTGGTCCCTGCAACCTTGGCATATTTTACCTGGAAAGCGTGGCCCCGCGGACTCGATGGAAAATTGATGTGTGTGTATACCTTAATCTTGCTGACCTTAACTGTCGTGATTCAAATATATCGCTATCAAATCAAATTATGGTCATGGCAAGCATTCACTTTGATGTTGCTATCTATCATTTTCACCGCAACCTTGTCTATATCACTGCTAAACCGGCAGGCTTTTTTAACCAAGGCAGATCTTAGCGGGCTGGACTTAAAAAGAAGATCATTGAGTAATGCCTTGTTTGAAAATGCCAACCTTGAGAACACAGATCTTGAAAGAACAGATCTGAGCTATGCGAACCTAAAAAGTGTCATTCTAAATAATGCGAATCTTAAAGATGTAAGGCTTATCAACGCTCAACTAAACGATGCCAAGCTCATTGCAGCTGATTTGACCGGAGTAAAATTGAATGGGGCGGTTTTAGTGAGGGCCGATTTAAGTCGCGCCACCCTTAAAAAGGCTAAAATGATACAGACAAAACTGGAAGGGGCTTTCCTGTACGGCGTGAGTTTTAAAGACTGCCAGGTCAATGGCGCAAAGTTGTCTTCAGCCGAATTTGATGAGGCCAACATTGAAGACTCGGTTTTCGATGAAGTCGAATTAACCGGCGCCCAAATGAGATATTTGGTAATGAATAATACGACCTTGAAAGGTGCGGAGTTATACAACACCAACCTCGACAACGCCAAAATCGCGGATACCGACTTTAGCGGGGCCAGATTACAAAATGCTTTTCTCAATAATGCCAGGATTGTAAAATCAAACTTTAATCGCGCCGACCTTAAAGAAGCGGTGTTAACCAAGACGATACTATTTCAAACCATACTCACCAATGCCGATTTAAAAGGTGCCGATTTAACGGATGTGCAGTTGATTAACGTTGATCTTAGCGGCACGAACTTAACCGGTACCATAGGATTAACTCAAGCGCAATTGGACAGCGCTTGCGGCAATGAAACTATTTTACCCCAACACTTAAAGATTGAATCATGTGCCGACTCAAAAGGCAACGTGAAGCTTTCCTCGCATCAGTCTGAGTGAACCTTAATACTGGTCAATGCAGGCTAGAGGGAATCGCCACCGAGAAAGTACTGCCTTTACCGCTGCCTGCACTTTCAGCCCAGATTTTCCCACCATGCAATTCTACGAGATTTTTGGTTAAAGCAAGCCCTAACCCGGTTCCCGAAGCCTTCCTTGTTTTGCTATTGTCAAGCTGTTCGAATGAAAGAAAAACGCGCTCTAAGTTCTCAGAGTTGATTCCAATCCCTGAGTCGACGACGCTTATTTTTATCCGGGGACTCGTATTTGCCGACAGGTCGGAACTTAAATTGCGGCTCTGTTCTAATTTGGCGATGACCGAAATGCTTCCACCGTCAGGGGTAAATTTAATCGCATTCGACAGCAGGTTATACAAGATCTGTTTTATTTTTCTTTTATCTGCAGTAATTTCATCAGGCAGCACGCCGTTTTCCACCGACAGCCCAATATTGTGCTCTAGCGCTTTTTCTTTGATTACGGTCAAGCTGGAATCCAGTATTTCTGCTAAGGAGAATCGTGATAAATTTAGCTCGAGTTTGCCAGCTTCAATTTTGGACAAATCAAGTATGTCGTTAATCAGTGAAAGCAGATGCCGGCTACTTTCAAGCGCATCGGTGAGATATTCTTTTTGATTGTCACTTAATTTGCCGACGCGCTCATCTGCAACCAATTCCGTAAACCCGATGATATGATTGAGCGGTGTGCGAAGTTCGTGGCTCATGTTGGCTAAAAATTCGCTTTTCGCCTGATTTGCCGCTTCAGCAGCGCGTTTGGCCTTGACCACAACTTTGCGTTGGTTTTTGAACATTCCGGCCGCGAGACACAGGAAAACTGATGAAAACATAAAGTAGCATGCATACATAAATTCTTTGCCAAAAATGCCGGTTTGTCCGCCAAAGTGGATTTGATAGTAGGTAATTGATATATAGCAGATAAAAACAGAAAATGACGATATAAACGAGACCAGATAGCCGGCATTGGTAAAAAGAAATATGATGCCGATAAACGCGCAGAAAAGTGCGGTAAGGCGAACTTCATCTAAAAAGGATATCAAGTAACACAGCACCAGCACCCAGTTGAAGAGCTCGTAGCGCAACACAAAATTGGAAAATTTTGGGGTTATAACCCTTATAGTTCGAATGACAGCATAGGTTACAATTCTGGAACTGTAGATCCAAATGGCAATGATAGTTAAATGGGTGCTCGCGTAGCTGGCAATCCCCAGTATCTTCAAAAGGACGAACGACAATAGGGGCAGCGTGTAACCCACTGTTGCCAACGAGGTATTTCTAAGCAGTAAGTTGCGGCGGGCTTCGCTTTTCACGCCCCTGGTTTTGGGATTGGAGTTCAAAACAGTTCGACTAACGGGTCCTGATATTAGTTAGAAAATCTCTATGCGGTTCCTGTTTAAATACCTAAAAGTTGTCAAATAGGATATCGGCGATTTGGCGTGGAACTTTAAATCAAAATCGGCAATAATCCTTTGAAGATCCGCCCACGGCGCGATGCGGCCGGCCTGGTCAATCAACGGGCCGGCCATGGCTTATAATTTTCCAATTGAATAATGGAGTTCACTATTAGACCCGGGCAGTGCCCAGAAATTGAAGAAAAAACTAAAGAATTGCTCTGAACGGACGAAAGGATAAATTAGTGAAAATAGACGCACTGAATGCCAAGCAACTTTGATTTATGCGTGAATAGTGGATCTTGCTGATCCTTTTATTCTATTGGAGACGAAAATGCTGACAAAAAAATTTGGTCTGGTACTAGCGCTGATTGCGGTACTTTCAATCGGGTTTCTCCCACTGGAACCCATGGCTCAAGCTGCAGGACGTGATCGAGAGTTTCGTGAACGCCACAAGCCGCTCGACAGGAAAAAGATTTTTGAAGAATTTAAAAAACATAATCCGGAAATTATGCAGATGATGCATGATCTGAGAGATATGCAGAACGAGGCGCGCCGTTTGGCTCGAGAATACAGACATCAAAATTCGCCGGAGCAAAAAAGAGAAATTGAAGATCGCATCAGGTTTCTAGTGGAAGACATTCTGAGACAACAACATGCAATCACTGAGAGAACGCTGGAATACCTGGCTGAACGGTACGAACAGCTCAGAGAACGGCATCATCACAATTTAGAACGATTCGATGACATTGTTGAACAAAGATATCGGGCCCTTTTGAGAATTCAGTGAGCAGCAAATAATTTGAGCCTGAATTTGACTATCAGCACAACGAACTATCTTTAAATTGGTTCTAAAAATGCAAAGTAAAACCCTAACAATCTTGATAGCCGACATCCAAGGCTTCACCTCCCGCACCTCATCCCAAACCCGGGAGGAGAATGAAATCTTTATCAAAGAGACCCATACTTTTGTAATCAAGCATGTCGAAGAATTTGGCGGACGGCTGGTGAAATCGATGGGTGACGGATTTTTGATTACGTTCGAGTCTCCGACCAACGCCATAAAATGCGGCTTGTCGATGCAAAAGGAAATTTGCCGACGAAACGCCAATATCCTTAACAGCGATCACTTTATTAAATTTCGCATCGGGGTCTCCACGGGTGAGGTCAACCTTAATCAAGAAGGCGATGTATTCGGTGATGCCGTCAATATTGCCGCCCGCATTGAAAGTTTTGCGGAGCCCAACCAGGTCTTCATATCAGAAAGCACCTATTTGTCCATGAACCAGACGGAAGTTTCGGCCCTGGATTTAGGACCGCAGCAGTTCAAGAATGTTGTCCGAGAGATTCGGGTTTACCGGGTGTTCGACGGGCAAAACGAGATGGCGAATATAAACGCCATCAGCGAGAAGAAGACCGGATCTGCCGGCTATAAATATCTGCTTGCCGGTCTTGGGATTGGTATGCTGGTGACGGCAATTCTGGTGAGTGCGATCCTTATTACCGCAAAAAAAAAGGACCTACAGCCACCGGCTGAAATAGCCGACACGCACTATGAATCCGATGAGCCGGAGACACCCGAAATGCCCGCAAACCCCTCCCACGACTTTGTCAGGCGGAATCCACCGGATCGCCCCCTCCCGAATGAACGATTTGACGCCGCGGACAGAATCCAGCTTATCGACAAAAATGAGCTCGATCGGCTCCAGGCCGAGCTGGCGTTTCTCGAGTGGGCGGTTCGAGCCGAGGAGTAATGAATCCGAGCCCAAAGGATCAGGTAATTGGCGACAAAATAGAAAACGATCGTAGAATTGCCCGCCTTGACCAGCCGTTTATTGACATCCCACGATATCGCATTACCATCTACGTGTGCGATGGTGAAAAACCTTTTCCCTGCTTCTGCTATCCTCGTTTGCTTTCACGATCAACCGCTTTCCGGGAAATATCTATCGTTCAGGATACATTCATCGTACGACTACAATATTGCAGGTAATATTTAACAACTTTCAATAATTGCGCCGGTCGATCAGTATTTCTGGCGGAATTTGAGAGAAGGTCTCGCATGATGCAACCCGTTCATCAATTGATAAAATGTTTATCTTTCACATTTGCGATTTTATTTTTCACAATCGGCGGATTGACTCACGTCCATGGCCAGAATGGCGTCATGATGCAATATTTCCATTGGTATTATCCGGGCGGCGGCGTTCTCTGGAATGAGGTTGCCGTTCGGGCGGAAAAATTGGCGGCAGCCGGGATAACGGCCCTGTGGTTGCCGCCCGCCTATAAAGGGTCCTCGGAAAACGATGTGGGATACGGCGTCTATGATCTCTACGATCTCGGTGAGTTCAACCAGAAGGGATCTGTGCGCACCAAGTACGGAACCAGAGCCGAATATTTGGATGCAATTGCCGCGGCTCACGCCGCGGGGCTTCAGATTTATGCCGATGTTGTCTTCAACCATAAAATGGGGGCCGATTCAATAGAGCGGGTTAGATCCGTTCGCATCGCCCGCGATAATCGCAATCATGAATACGGCGAAGAGATCTGGATCGATGCCTGGACCGGATTTGATTTCGCCGTGCGGGGTGACAAATATTCAACCTTTAAATGGCGCTGGTACCATTTTGACGGCACCGACTGGGCGGATGATCTAAGAGAGCAGGGGGTCATCTACAAATTCCGGGGTGTCGGCAAATCCTGGGATTGGGAAGTGGATACGGAAAATCACAACTACGACTACCTGATGGGAGCGGACCTGGATTTCAGTCATCCGGAAGTACGCAGTGAATTGAAAAATTGGGGCCGCTGGATCGTTTCCCAAACCAATATTGACGGCTTCCGCATCGATGCAGTCAAACACATTCAATTTGATTTCTTCAAGGAATGGCTGGATGACACACGCTCCGCTACGGGAAAAGATCTTTTCGCAGTGGGCGAGTTTTGGAGCGGCAATATCGACAAGCTGCACAATTACATCAGTAAAACCGGCGGCAGAATGTCGCTGTTTGACGCGCCGCTGCACTATCGTTTCCACGCTGCGTCGAAGGCCGGCGGCAATTATGACATGAGCAAACTGATGGATAATACGCTGATGAAGGAACAACCGGCCCTTGCAATTACGCTGGTGGAAAACCACGACACCCAGCCCTGCCAGGCATTGGAATCCCCTGTCGAAGACTGGTTCAAATCATTGGCCTATGCCTTTATCCTATTGCGGAAAGAAGGCTATCCGAACCTGTTCTATGCGGACTACTTCGGGGCCCGCTACGACTCCTCGGACAACAAGTGCGCTGAAGCCGACGGTGGTCAAGCGACGATCGAGATGGCCTCCCATCGAACCATCATTGACAAACTCCTTGCGGCCCGCAAAAAATTTGCGCACGGGCCCCAAAAAAGTTATTTAAACCACTGGGATCTCATCGGCTGGACCCGCCTGGGGAATACGGATCATCCCGCAACGATGGCCGTGATCATGAGCGACGGCGCCGAAGGTGCCAAGTGGATGGATACCGCGAAGCCGAATACAACTTACATTGACATAACCGGCCATCGTACCGGCACCGTTACGACGAATAAAGATGGATGGGGAAATTTTCCGGTAAATGGAGGTTCTGTTTCCGTATGGGTCGAAGACTCCGGCGCGGACCCAGTGACAGGTAAAGTCAATGTGGCATTTATTTGTCAAGATACTGAAACCGTATGGGGACAAAATGTTTACGTTGTCGGAAATATTGCCGAACTGGGCCGTTGGGATACGGATAAAGCCCGAATTCTCGATCCAAAAAACTACCCGGATTGGGAAGGTACCATATCGGACTTGCCCGCCAATACACATATTGAGTGGAAGTGTCTCAAAAAAGACGGCGCCGGCAATCCGACATGGCAACCGGGCGAAAACAATCGATTCACAACGCCCGCCAGCGGGATAATTCGTGCGACCGGTTCATTTTAGGCCGGCGTTTTCCTTTGCTTCAGTTATTTTTTTTCAGCCTGAGCTGCGGCAGCCGCCGCGGCACCGGCCTCGAGTATTTTTCTATCAACCTGTCCGTTGTCTTCCCGTTCTGTTTCCGGCGGCAGGTAGACCGTCACGTTCCGGTGGGCAAACTCGATGCCCTGCTCTCTGAACGATTCCTGCATCATCCGGAAGACCTCCCGCCGGATGACAAATTGCTCCCCGGGAATGGTTTTAAACTTTACCCGCATGATCATGGCCGAATCGTCCAATTCTCTGACGCCCTGGGATTTAAGCTTGTCCAGCATCACCGGGCCCATTTCTTCATCTTTCATAATTTTTTTGTTGATTTTCTTGATGATTTTTCTGACTTTGTTGACGTCCGTGTCGTAGCGCACCCGAAAGTCGAGTTTGGAGATGATATAGTCCCGGCTGTTGTTTGTCACCGTACCCATGCTGCCAAATGGAATCGTGTGGACCGGCCCGCGCGGGTTGCGCAGCCTCAATGAGCGCAGGGATATATGCTCCACCGAACCCTTGGTTCCGCCCACCTCGATAAAGTCGCCGACCCGAAAGGCATCATCGATTAAAAAGAACACCCCGGCAATAATGTCCTTTACCAGGGTCTGGGCGCCAAATCCGATCGCCAGCCCGATCACACCGGCGCCCGCAATCAGGGGACCGATATTCACCCCCAATGATGCCAGAATAATCAGGGTCACGATAACGAACATGACGGCCAGGACGAACTTGCGCAGCAGTACCAGCAAGGTTCCCATGCGCGATCCGCCGGCGCCGCCCTCCTCGGCTTCGCCTTCATCGTCCGGCATTTCTTCTTTGAGTTTCTGATCGATTCTGGCTTTGAACAATTGCCAAGAGATAAAACTGAGCAGCAATATTAGTACGATACTCAGGGCACTGCGCGTAAACATGCGGCCGATTTGAATATCGATGCCCCAAAGGCGCAATGAGACGAAAATAAGAAAGGCAATCAAAAAAATTCGAAAAAATCGCCGAATCAACGGAACATAATGGGTCAAATCCATTTTGCCGCCGGTTTCGGCCTGTTCATTTATTTTCGCCGGCTCGTCACCGCTCAGGTCAATTGTTTCACGGGCTTCGCCTGAAGCAATTTTCAGCAAGCGTTGAACCCACTGATCAACACCTATCAAAATGGGAATTAGAAATATACTGAGAATCAGGTTTAAAAACGTCACATTTTCCCGGTTGAGGGCCTTGGCCGTCCAAATTCCACCGGCCACCAGTACGTAAACGACGGCAAAATAATGCCAGTTGCGGGCAAACGCCGAACGCAGGGTACTGCCGCATGCCGCCAGATCCTCGCTGCAAATTGCCTGGGCCACCCGTTGACGGCTTTGCCAGATCATGATCACCAGCGCCAGGATGACGACGATGCCCGAAGAACTGTGCATCAGCAGGGACAGTTGCGGATCTAAACCGAAATATCCGAGGATTCCGCCGGTGGCGGCGAAAAACACGGCAATAAAAATGATACCCAGTATCCAGTTGTACAAAAACGTCGCATCCCGGTCTTCCATCGGAAATAAGCGCAGGGAGGCGGCATGGGGGGAAAATATGACCCGGGCTCCCAAAGCCAGTACGATGACGAAATAGCTTGCGAGCAGGTAGATGGACGCGAACAGGTAACCGGCGCTCCCCTCCCGGAAGAATAGAGAAAATATGACAAACGTGGCCAACATGTAGATGCCGATCCCCAGGGCTTCCAGCAGCAAGCGTGACAAAACCTGCCCCAAAAATTGCAGTTTGCCCAATCTGACGGTATTGAGGATATTTTCCTGAATATCGTTCGTGGTTCGACGAAACAGCCAGCGTGCAGCCAATCCACCGGCAAAGATGACAACCAGGCCCAGCAAGGTCAGAAGAAATTGAACGCCGCCCTTCCCATCGGTTAACCGGTTGACGGCATCGCGCCACAGCCCGGTATCCTTTTGTTTGGCGGCAAAAAAGTCGCCGGCGTGTTTGAAGCCGGCTGCGACCGCCCGGGTAGCCCCCCAAAAATTGCTGCTGACAACATCCCGGATCGCGATCGCTGAAATCGTGCCCCCGGAATTACGAAGTAACTCGGCCACCTGCGGCCTGGCATCCTTTATTCTTTCAAAATCCGGCTTGAACTGCAAAAGACCGGCAACGGTGCGATAGACACCTTCCAACGGCTGGTTCCAGGGTGACGCGACCAAATCCAGCGGCGTCAACCCACTAGCGTTTTTCGCATTCACCTCGGCACCTTGATCCAGCAGCAGCTTAATCGTCTCGATGCGACAGTAGGTTGCCGCTTCATGTATCGCGGCATTTCCAATGTTGTTGCGGGCCTCCAAATTGGCACCGTTTTCGATTAACTTTCTGGCAGTTTCGGTTTGACCATAAATTGCCGCCACAATCAAAGGCGTGTTGCCCAGCGCCGGTTCCCCGGCATTCAGGTCGCTGCCGCCTGAGACATGCTGCCTGATGGCTTCGATGTCACCTTGGGCAGCCGCCGTCCATAGGTCGATGTCCGGCGCCGCGGACACGGATTGGATCCAAGTCCATTGGCCTATACCAAGAAATGCGATTATCAGGACGCTTATCATAAGGTTTCTCATATAACAGCTCCTTCCCCCATGACGGACCATAAATTGGATTGATTTGAAATAAAAAGCTGCTTGTGAAGTCTAAAGATACTGCCGGTGATCCGAAAGTAAAGAAGCTGCTGCAATTGGAAGTGAGGTCCGCGGCTTTTTAAGGCACGGCCTGTTGCAAGAAATTGGCGGGTTTATACTGTGAGCGCGTCGGGGAGTGTTCGGGGTATGACCATCTGATGACAGTAATTCTTCCACTGATTGAGTGCGTGAACAAGTCTGAATATGGAGATCAGCAAATGGCCGTCTCTTAATTTTTCCGTGTTTAAAAACAGGCTTCTCAGTGAAACCCAGTGCAGTTCGGTAGAAGGCTTATCCGCGCCTACAACATATGGGTATACCTGCTCGGGAGTGATCCCAGTGCAAGGAAAATATTTTTCTCCCAACTTGGACACGGACAAAATTTTAGAATTGAAAAAATCCAACCCCAGCAGATATTTTTTTAATTCTGAATAATTTCGAATGTCTTTGGGCAGCCGATAGGCTGGAGCCGCCAACAAGAGGCTGTCTCCTTCCTGCAACTGGGGAACCGGCAAATGCCGATGCTCGATTCCCACGTAGTACTCTTTTTCGAACATGAAAACAGGAAGGCAAATGACCGTATTGATACTGAATTTTCGGGGGATAATGTATTCCCGGATGGCGGCGCTTTCTGATTGGCCGTATTCAAAAAACTTGGACCGTCGATGTTCGATAAATCCAGCTGAGATATCCGACGGTTCATATCGCGGGTCGGTCCCCTTCGGCAGCAAACCGTCTATATTCTTTATATCGGCGATGCCCGCTTTCGCGACATCTATTTTTTCTCCCAGCCATCTCCCGGCATCGAATCCCAGACGCGCCATCAGGTGGTACACATTCATTTCGAGCCGGGCTTCTGGGAGCGCTCCCACTTGGGCAGACTTTATCAGCTGAACCGCGTCGTATTCGCGGATGCTGCCGGAATCGGTAAAGCCGGAATAATTATCAAGGTTGAACCGAGGACGCTTTAGGCCGCCCTTCAGTTTTATAAACGCAGATTGAACCACTTCATCGACGCCGCCCGGTGAAGTGTAATATGACAGGGATGCTTCAATTTTGTCAATTTCGCAGGATTTTAGCCCGGCCCTTTCACGGATCGCGGTCCTGATAGTTTCATCTTTCTGATCCGGTCCCTTCATGACGGTGATCCCTTCAATAATGTATCCGCTGTATTTTTTATCATCCAGCAGGGATGAATCAGTTTCAACATTGATAATTGGCCGCGGATACCCATGCTGGGCCAGGACCTTTAGCGTATTTTTCTCTAACGTATACGGGATCAGATCAATTACCGGAGAAGGTCTTCGGGCAACATCAAACACGTTGCCGGAGTCTTTATCTTTATAGGGACCAATACTCAAAAAACTACGTTTCTGGATGGGGAGATGTCGCACGGTTTTCAGCCTGACCCCTTTTCCTTCACATTTCTCGCCTGCGATAATATAGTTCGTCGGGGGCAACCCCAGATCTCTGTTCTCCAAATCCAGCAATCTGAACTTGCCTTCATACCTGTTTTTCAATATCCATGGGTTATAGATTGGATAGGATGCGATGATTCTCAAACCCAAACGCGCAAAAAGCGCTTCGAAATCGGTTTGCTTGAAATAGGCATATTCTTCCTGAAGCTCCACTTCCCAATCATTTCGATAGTCCTTGCGCCGGATGAATTCGAGCGCGTCCGCGTACATCAGCCGGAATCGCCTATTATTGCTTTGGGGCTGAAGTTCCCGAATTGGAAAACCCCTTTCACTTGGATCGGACAGTGATCGGGCTGTTCTGGAAAAAGTTAGGATCAACTCGGCATCGGAGGCTTCGGCATCTTTATTATCCGGCAGCTTGAGTATAATCTCCTTGTCCTCGGGTTTCACAAAATCCCGGACGACAATGACACCATCGCTTGAAAGCAGGTCGGATTGCCTTTCTAGGGTCAGAAATGCTCTATGGGGATCATAATGATTAAATGAAGTGATGTGATGGATCGAAGAGCAGTTAAAAAAACCGGTGATTTTTTCGTCACTCAAGGTTTCCAGGGTTTCACCGTCATCAATCCGGAATTCCAGATTCGGGAGATCGTTTTTCGCGCGTGCCAGATCCACCATCCGGGGATTGATATCCACACCGATGACTTTCGAAGCGGGAAACAGACAGGCAAGAATATGGGTGCTGGTTCCCGACGCCATACCGACATCGACAATAGTTCCGCCGGCCCGATTGCTGAAATAGGCACTGGCCGCGGCAACCTTTTCCACCGATACGGTATCCATTCCGGCCAGGTATTTCAGGTACTGGTCATCGGTGCCCCTGTCCTGCCGCGCATACCCATCTGCAGACGAATTTGACTCATTGTTCATGATAAAATTCCTAAACCGACCAGATCATTGGCCATATCTCCATTTCGATACCGACGAATATCCGGGGATCGGACAAGTTTACAAAAAATCCCGACCCACCGTCTCTATTAAATCCCTGGTAAACCGGTAAAGATGGGGGGGACGCCCGCCTTTTTGGCCCACAGCCTCATTCAGTGTGCTGACTTGTTCGATCATATTGATCTTTAAAAGCTTGTTTCTAAAATTGGTTCGGTTCAACGGACGGTTTAACACCGCCTCATAAATTTCCTGGAGCGCTTCAATCCGAAAGAGATCTGGTAAAAATCCGCCGGCGATATTGGTATATTTCAGTTTTCCCTTGAGACGATCAACCGCGGTTTTAATGATCTGATTATGATCAAACGGCAAAGATCGACGCAGCAGATCAATTACGGATACCCATAATATACTGTTGCTCGTTAGATTATTGCCATCCCTGATAAGGCCGATATAAGCCACGCTAACGGTTCTTCCCCGCGGGTCTCGGTACAAAGCGTCAAAGGTCGCGAGTTGATCAAGAAATAAATTATCGGATATGGCTGGAATAATACCAGCCTTTTCTTCCAGGGTCCGGTATGCGGCATCCTTAAGTGATTCTTCAATCCGCACCGCGACTCCCGGCAACGCCGGTGCGTTTTTAAACGGCTCGCTCTGCCGCTTTTGGATCAGTACTTCAAGGGTTCGATTGCTCATCCTGAAAACCACCAAATCGACCGCGAGAATCGGCCTTTCCAGAGTAGTTTCCATCGCGCCCCCTTTTATTAACAATTAATATTACCATCACAGCTGACCACTAATGAACATTATGGGATCAACTGCCGTTAAATGTCAACCGTTTTAGCGAAATTCAATGCAGGCAGCAATTAAAAATAGGTCGTTCAACTCCGTATAAATCAATAATTGAGGTTATTTTTTAGTTAAATTCTATAATTATATTAACTATATTCTAACCTTAAATACTATTTTAATTGATCAAATTAATTTTTCCTTGACAAATTATCATAGTTTTATTATTATTTAATTAAACAAAAACAAAAGGAGGTATTAACATGGATTTAAGATTGCTGATAATCGATCCGCAGAACGACTTCTGCAAAAAAGAAGGGACCCTATTTGTTCCAGGAGCGGATGAAGACATGATCCGCCTTTCAAAAATGGTCAATCGGCTGAAAAGCAAAATCAGTGACATCCACGTCACACTTGATTCCCATCACTATGTGGATATCGCGCATCCGGTTTTCTGGGTGAACTCAAGTGGAAAACATCCACAGCCGCTCACAACGATCATTTCGGTGGATGACGTTGAAAACGGTACCTGGCGCACAACCAATCCACAGTTGCAGAAACGGGCGCTGGAATATGTCAAAGCGCTGAGAGACAATGACCGGTATTCACTGGTGATCTGGCCCTACCATTGCCTGATCGGCAGTTGGGGGTACGGTATCCACTCGGAGCTGTTTGAGGCCCTGCTCAATTGGGAGAAGGATTTCTGCATGGTGGATTATGTCACCAAAGGATCAAACCTATACACCGAGCATTACAGCGCCGTTCAGGCGGATGTCCCGGATCCTCAGGATCCGGGAACCATGCTGAATACAAAACTGATAGAAACACTTGAAGAAGCGGACATCATCGCGCTGGCCGGGGAAGCATTAAATTTCTGCCTGGCAAATACCATCACCGACATCGCCAACCATTTTGGTGAGGACAATATCAAGAAATTTGTCTTGTTGGAGGATGCGACGTCGCCGGTTCCCGGCCAGGATTTCGAACCCTTGACCCAAAGCTTTTTGAAAAAAATGAAAGGTAAAGGGATGCAGGTCAGTACGACCGACAAATTTCTGACATAAGAAAGGAGAAAACAATGCCAAGATTAATGAACACAGATAACATGCAGTTAATTAACATACCCGGGCCGGGGACCTTTCAATTTTCGGCTATTCGAATCGATGACCTGGGTGCAACAGAATACACGCTTGTTACCATTGTAGTGGATATTACTTCGAGTGTCGTCTCTTTCACCGATGAGCTGCTGGCCTGCGTGAAGAATATCGTCGAGGCCTGTCAGAAGAATCCGCGGGCCGAAAACCTGATGCTCCGGCTTCTTGCTTTCAATACCGACCTTCACGAATTGCATGGTTTTAAGCCGCTTTCCGATATTGATCCGAATGACTACAAGGCCTTTCGGCCCAATGGCATGACCGCTCTATTCGATGCAGCCTATTCCGGTATATCGGCCACTCTCGAATATGCCGATCGGCTGATCAAACAGGATTTTGATGTCAACGGCTGTGTTTATATTATCACCGACGGAATGGACAATGCTTCAACCATTACCCCAAATTCCATCGCCGATAAAATCAAAGCCGCATTAAAGCAAGAGGAAATCGAATCGCTGGTGACCGTACTGGTCGGCTTAATTGACCCGAACGATTCAATGGCACCGGATATCCGCCAGGCGCTCACAACATTTCAGGTCGAATCCGGACTGACCCAATTTGCGGACATTGGGGACGCAACACCTCAGAGGCTCGCAAAACTGGCTCAGTTTGTCAGCCAGAGCATCTCCAGTCAGTCGCAAGCACTCGGATCCGGTGCGGCCGGTCAACAATTGAAATTCTAACAGGATGGCCTTATGTCTATTACCGTCGATCATTATATCAAAACTGGCTCCAGCCACAATATTTGCGAAGATTATATCATTTCCGGGCTGGCGCCGGTACCCCATGTCATCCTGGCTGACGGGTGCTCCGCATCTGATCAGACCGAGATGGGCTCCCGCATTCTGGTCTACCTCGCGAGACAATTTCTGAAATATCGAAATGACTGTCTCGCTAAAATCGATTATTTCGAGATGGGTAGTTGGGTTATCCAGAATGCGGAAAATGTCGTGCGATGGCTTGGGCTTGGTCGCACCTGCCTGGACGCGACATTAATCGTCTCATACCTGTTAGATAATAGGATTTTCGTCCATATGTATGGTGACGGCTTTATCATTCACAAACGTCCGGGAGAAGATATCAGGATCTTAAATGTCTCTTTCTCCGGCAACGCGCCGTATTACCTTTCCTACCGAATCGATCCGGGGCGGGCGTCGCTTTATCAAGAAAAGCGATATCATATGAACCTGAACCAACAGCCCTGCCCCTACGATGCACCCGTCAGCCTCAATTTTCCGATTGAGGCTGACGCGACCCTCATGGTGGCATCAGACGGGATCGATTCTTTTATCGACGATTGCGGCCGCAAAAAGAACTACCATGATTGCCTTTCCGAATTTACTGAATTCAAAAACTTTAAAGGGGAATTTTTGAAAAGGCGAATGAATAAGGCCATAAAAACATTAGAACGCAAGGGATTTAAGCACTACGACGATATCTCCGCCGGGGCCTTTTTAATAAAATCCTGAATTTGGCACGCATCCGCCTGGCGGGTAAATTGGAGGTTATCGTGAAATACTATATCAGGGGAAAGGGAAGCGTCAAACTCACCCGGAACGATTTTATTTTTAAAGGCGGAGAAGGTATCGTCTACGGCAAGGGCAATGTAGCCTACAAAATATTTGACGATCCTGCCAGACTCATTCCGGAAGCAAAAATCCGCGAACTGGCGATGCTGCAACGCCGGGAAATTATCAATCCCTTGGATGCGGTACTGGACAAAAACAACGCGAGGGTTGGTTTTTCCATGCGCCTCGTAAAAGACGCGATTCCGCTTGCCAAACTTTTCACCGCTAGTTTCAAAAAAAGAAATGGCATAACGAATACAATAATTCTTGAGCTCGTGGAAGCGATGAAAGAAGTGATCAGGTATATTCACGAAACCGGCTGCCTGATGGTTGATGGCAATGAGTTCAACTACCTGGTGGATAAATCTTCCTTCAAATACCCTTATTTTATTGACGTCAATTCCTACCAGACCCCCGCCTTCCCCGCTACGGCGATTATGCCGTCGATCAGAGACTGGCACAGCAATTCATTTTCAGAATTCACGGACTGGTTCAGTTTTGCGATTATCACATTTCAGCTTTTTGTCGGACTTCATCCCTATAAAGGCCGCCATCCGGCATATTCCAGAAAAGCGATGGGAACCAGCCTGCTTTACAACAGAATGAAAGACAATGTATCGGTATTTAACAAGGATGTCTCAATTCCGCCTTCCGCAGGCAGCCTAGATTCCATACCAGAAAATTATCGCAACTGGTTTAACAACCTCTTTGAACGGGGTGAACGAACCCCGCCGCCGACAACCGCCGGTTCGGTGCTGACAGCGACCTCCGGAAAGCGGATCGTTAAAGGGACTGACCGCTTAGAAATCAAAATGCTCAGGGAATTTAATTCCGAGATCCTGGCGTACAAGGTCGTCTGTGGGAAGGAAATCATCAGAACCGAAAGCCATCTTTACATCGACGGTCGGACATTCGAAATGGACCCCGGCGAAAAACTGATCTTGAGTCCCCGGACACTCACTCCGGTCCTCGCAAAAGTAGCGCAAAATGAGGCCTCATGCCGGGTACTGCCGGCGGTTGTGACCCCGGCGAAATTTCCGAAAATCGAATGCAGCGAAATCATGGAAATCGACAATACCCTGTACTTTAACTGCCGGGATAAACTGGTTGAAATGCAGATCAGTGAAAAAAACGATCGAATCATCGCAGCCGTAAAATCCCTGTGGAATATTCTGCCGAAATCCAATCAGGTGCTTGATGGACTCATTTGTCAGAATGCTCTGGGGGCGCCCTATCTGGTTATACCGCAGCCCCGACCAAACGGTCCCAGTTCTTGCGTCAACATCCATATTCCTGAAATCGCGGATTTTCGAATTCTAAACGCCCGCCATGAAAACCGCATATGCATGATCGTGGGCCACAAAGATGACAGGTACAGCCGCATAATATTGAAATTCGATGATTCATATAAAAGCTATGATATAAGAATTATTGAAGATATTGAGTACACCGGCATCAATTTTACAGTGCTGGATAACGGAGTGGTGATTGCGATCAATGATGAAGGGTCGCTGGAAATTTTTTCGAACCGATACGGCATGGATCGAATTGACATTTTGAAGGATTCGAATATTGAAAGCACCATGCAACTATGCAAAGACGGAATTGCCGCCAAATTTTATAAAAGGAATCAACTTTTTTCGATCCGCATGAAGTAAAGCGTCAATCAGCAAAAGCCCAAGGCGGAATATTGAAGATTTAAGATTGAAGATTGATTTTTAGAAATGGGTACATAACTTTTTTTAACGCCGGTTGTCGGCGAATTTCGCTGGTGGTTTTCACCTAAACTAATCGGTTCCAGGTTCAGGGTTCAAGGTTCAAAGGTTACAACTGTCTGAGACTGCATACTATATCGATAGAGATCTGGCATACCCGACTTCACCCATTGGGTGAAAATGTAGTATTCACATATTAAGGCTGAATCCAATCTATGGCAGTTGATTGGCAGCATATAAACCCGAAACGATGAACCCTCAACCGCTCATGAATCGATTAATTGCTGGTTTTTAGCCGGGAGAACAAAACCATGATCAAGGTAGGACTAGGACAATCAGAAAACTTTGATACACTGGCTGCGATAGAAAGCGTCATTGACCAATGCCAAAAGCAGATGGCAGATCTGCAACCCCAGGCTGGAATCGTTTTCGCCAGTGTAAATTTCGATCACCGCCTGATGCTTGAACGAATTCTTGAGGTGTTTCCGGGATTAGACCTTATTGGATGCACCACTACCGGTGAATTTTCCTCGAGTTTGGGATTCAGCGACGACTCCATCAGCTTAATGGTTTTTTATTCCGATGAGGTTCAAATTGGAATCGGTGTTGGCCGAACGGTTTCAGAAAATCAGGCCGGCGCCATTGCAACCGCGGTAAAAGAGGCCTCCAATAAATTATCGAAACCGGTTTCAATCTGCCTGGCGTTTCCGGACTGGCATAGCGGATCCTTCGATTCGCTTGTGAGACGGCTCAACCTGTCGCTGGGGCATGATTGCCCGATATTCGGCGGGGTTGCCGGAACGCTGTGGAATGAGGATTTGGCACCGCTGCAGTTCTACAGGGATGAAGTACTGGCGGATGCCATACCGATCATCCTGTTTGCCGGCCCCCTTGAATATTCATTTTCGATTGCCAATAGCTGGAAACCGGTGGGCAAGCAAGCCAAAATCACCAGCGCCGAAGGTCGCCGGGTGAAGCGCATTGACGATTTCAATGCCGTTGATTTCTATCGCCATTATCTGGGGGATCATTCCACGCCGCCCCAGGAATTCCTCCTGGCGGTCTACGATGAAAACAGCGCGCGCAGCTATTTGCGGGGGCCGATGGAATACCATCCTGACGCAAGCATTACTTTTTTTGAATCGATTCCTGTGGGGGCAACGGTTCAACTTACCGAGGCCATACGCGAGGACATGATCGAGGACACCCAAAACACCTCCCGGCAAGTCGTTCAGGCCCTGCCCGAACTGAAGCCGGCTTTTGCAATGGCCTTTTCTTGTGGATTCCGCAAGAACCTGCTGGGAACCCGCGTCGGACGGGAATTTCAAATATTGAAAGACAATTTGCCCCGGAATTTACCTATTGTCGGGTTTTATTCATTTGGTGAAATTGCTCCGATCCTCAAGGAGCAGGAAAGTCTTTTTCACGGTGCGACCCTGGTGACACTGTTGGTTGGACAGCGCAATGGCGCGGCTGCCGTCATTGACGGGCCGGAAGAAGCCGATCTACCCCCTGACCATCTCAAACCACCCGCTGAGATTGACGCGGATGCCCCCGATTACGTAGAGAAATTGGAATTGGAAAACCGGCTCCTGAAACGGAAACTGACCCGTTCGGAATCCTATCGCGAGCACTTGGAAGAGATTAAGGATTTCAATTCTGCGATGCATCGCAAGATCATCCAGGAAGTGGAAGCGGCTCGCCGGGAAATTCAGCGCAAAGAAGGGCAGTTGCGCAAAAGCGAGGAAAAATATCGCCGCATTGTCACCACCGCCGGGGAAGGCTTCATTTTAATGGATGAGGATATGGTCATCATCGATGTCAATGAAGCATTTTGCCGGATGGCGGGACGCACGAAAGAGCATCTGCTTGGCAAAACGCCCATTGATTTTGGGGCTTATGAGTTTGAGCACGTTTTGGGTAACGATCAGGAAATGCTCTTATCGGAAGAATATCGACAATTTGAAGGTGTGCTGAAAACGAGTCGCGACAGCCTCATTCCGATCCTGATCCATGGCAGCAAGCTCAGGGATGACAGCGGATCGATTATCGGAAATATGGCCTTTATAACCGATCTGTCTGAACAAAAAAAGGCCTTGGCCCTGGCTGGGGAAGTTCAGAAAAGCCTGTTGCCGCAATATGGTGTCCAAATTGCCGGCTTGGACGTTGCCGGCAGAAATGTCTCATGTGACGAGATCGGGGGCGATTATTTCGATTTTCTGGACCACAAAGACTATCCCAATGCCCCTATGAGTATTGTGGTCGGCGACATCGCCGGCCACGGGGTGGATGCGGCGTTGCTGATGACCACTGCCCGTGCCTTTCTGCGCATGCGTGCTTCGCAATCCGGCAACATTTCAGAAATTATCACGGAGATGAATCGACATTTGACTTCGGATGTGCTGGATACGGGACGGTTCATGACCTTGTTTTACCTGGCAATCGATCCGGCTAGAAAACACTTGCAATGGGTCCGGGCCGGACATGACCCGGCAATTGTGTACGATCCCCGGCAAAATGCTTTTGAAGAGCTGTCCGGAATGGGGATGGCCCTGGGTGTGAATGAAGAATTTCGGTACCAGGAAAATATCAAGGCCGGTGTCGCTGACGGACAGATTATCGCACTGGGTACCGATGGAATTTGGGAAGCCCGCAACAACATGGGAGACATGTTCGGCAAAAAAAGATTTCGCGATGTGATTCGCCGAACCGCCGGTGAAAAGGCGGGCACGATACTCAACGCCGTCTATGATGAATTAGATCGATTTACGCGGGGCCTTAAATCCGATGACGACATCACCCTGGTCGTGGCAAAAATCAGCAATAATTGACACGTCTCGGAATTTCCATAATATTTTGAAATCATGCAGCGTTAAAAGATACCGGTTTTATGCCGCCTGTATGGAATGATGGAATGTTGGAATCATGGAAAATTGGGAATCGAAAGTGGATGATAGATCCCTTTCCACTAAACCCAACATGCCAAATTTCCAGTATTCCATCATTCCGCTCCCGCGGGCAGCAGGATTCATGGCACAGCCGATTGTCTCTGACATGGCCCAGCTTCCGGCCCGCAGGGCCTGCATACCGGAGGGACGACCAGGTTTTCGGCGACAAAATAAAATCGATCAATCGGTCGACAGCATTCTGGCGAATGAATTCAGATCTTTTTCCGAATCCAGCGATCGTACCCGGTCGATGATCTCCTTTTGCTTGTCCGCCGAATAGACAGGCGCCGTCAGGCTGTTGAATTTCTCAATCAGTTCCCGCCAGGTCAGGGGATTTTCGGGATCTCCCTTTGGATATTCAATTTTCGTCATATACCGCTGACCGTCCCGGCTAGTGATGGTCGCCAGCGCCGGCCATTTGCGGGGATAGTCTTTTTCCAGTTCCGGATCGATCACACACTCAACCTTTTCCATCAAGGCCCGGATTTCCGGCTTTTCAATATTTTCAATAGTGTATTCGTCCAGTGCCGCCTTTTGATAGAGAATGGCCACGGCGGCACCAAAGGGCATGCTGAACTGGGCATCGACAATGGAGCCGGGGTTGCGTTTTTTTTCAATCGGTTCGGCCACCAGCGCGAAGCCGGCCTTTAAAATTCCCAGGGTAACCTTATCAATATCGGCGGCGGTCAGGTTGTGATCTTTCATTATCTTTAAAATGCCGTCGATAGGCCCCTGCTTATAGCGGCAGCAAGCATGGGGTTTGATGCTGGTGCGCATGACCTCAAATGGCTGCCCCCAGGTTTTTAGAAGTTTGGCGGCATCCGACTGGGGCGAATAGGCATGCAAAAATCCGAATTGACCCTCGATTACAGTCGCCGGGCCGCTGAATTGTTCGCCGGCCAGCAAGGCGGCCATCAGCCCGCTATGGGCGGCCCACCCGGCATGCAGCCGTTTGGTAAAGGCGCCGTCAGTTAAAAATTCCATTAAGCCGGCCGCCTGGCTCCCTGCGATCCCCAGGGCATTGGCCATGGTATTTTGATCCGGGGACATCAGCTTGGCGACGGCGACAGCAGCCCCCAATGTACCGCAGGTCCCGGTGGGATGAAATCCCTGTGCGTAATGGGCGGCCGGATTCAAGGCAATGCCCAGTTTGACGGCCACTTCATACCCGGCAACCAGTGCGGTAATGAAGTCTGTACCTGGGCTGCCCGTCATTTGAGCAGCTGCCAGGGTCGCGGGAATCACGGCCACCCCCGGATGCAGGGAAGCTTCGTTGACCACATCGTCCAATTCCAATGAGTGGGCCGCGGTTCCATTGGCCAAGGCGGCATAAGGCATGCCACACTGCAATCGTGAGCCGATCACCACCGTCTGGTCCGGTGAATTGTCGACCTTGGATATGATTCCGTGAATGGGCCGACTGGAGTCGCTCAAAGCACCCCGGGCCGCCACGCCGAGAAAATCGAGGAAGAGGTATTTGACCCGGTCGATCAGGTCGGGGGATAGATCTCCGAAATTTAAATCGTGGCATCGCCGGGCTATTTGAATGGTTTCATTCATCGTTATTCCCCTTAATTTTGGTCGATGGACTCGATTGGCTAGTATGAACCTACAAATGTCGAAGGTATTGATCATCAATGTAGTGGCGGGGTTTATCCCCATAAGCGCTCAAATAAAGATATTGACTTAAATATAATTATACGATATACCTGGTCCCATGAAAACCACACCTATTCAGGAAGATTGGGACATTTTGTTAAAG
>Ga0209367_1000676_pt1 | contig 36564 bp, 24 predicted proteins | sample WorMetLIZISLAND2_FD_187412 | JGI IMG/M metagenome (GOLD analysis project Ga0209367, IMG submission 187412) | Marine gutless worms symbiont microbial communities from Max Planck institute for Marine Microbiology, Germany - Olavius geniculatus... ... | reverse complement strand
GCTATATGCTGTATACATTATGATTTACATCACAATTTTGTTCGGTCTCCGACCGTCGAAAAGTTCAACCCTCCCAGCTGATTTTTCACAATTCAAACACGAGAGTCTGAGAATATAAAGTTAATTGGCACTGATTCCATCACCTGCTTTTTTTAATTTTTAGGCAAGTTGTTCACACACATGTGCCTCTGTCACCAAGCAGTATAATTTGGTACCGGCTTCACCGCTGGGACGTAAACAGGCACACCGCATGATACACTGGCCTTGTATCCATGGTCTCGCAGGGTAAAAACTGGTGTCTGGCTGAGGGCCTTAGGAAATGGAGATCAGCGCCGTCCTATGGGCCGTAAGGCTCGGGAAGGACTTGACGTTTTTTATGATTCCATCAAGTCAACAGACCTGTGAGCAGCTGGCAATGATACTTCGCTGCAGACCGACTGAAGGCGCCCATGCGACATCGCGCACCCAGTCATGATGTGCGTCCAATTTCTGCTCTTCCACCCAACCGCCGTTGTCCTCACTACAACACAGTTTACAATATACACCGTGTCTCAAAAAAACATCCCCGACATTTTCGACTGTAACTTGAAAATCTATTATCAGATTTTGATAATTTTTGGCACGAATATTCCGGACACAACTTGCCAACAAATGATCGTTCAGTTTCCCACCTCACCCAATGTATGCTTCTGCACTACCTAGGGAAAGCAGATCAAGTGAAATATGTGTTGAAATAAACAGAAAACCTGAAAAAAACATCCCCAACATTATCGATCATAACTTGAAGAAAGATTAGCAGATTTTAATAACTTCTGGCAGAAATATTTTTGACACAACTGGCTATTAAACAAGTGTTTTAGTTTCCACCTCACCCAACGACTGCTTTTGCACTCCTGGGGAAAGCAGACCAAGCATAATACATGTTGAAATGAATGAAAAAACGTCAATAAATTCCATCTATCCTAATCTTTAGGCCCCAACGGCCGGTTTATTACAAGGTTTCACTGTCATGCAGCAGTGTGTGTACCAGATAAAGTTTAGGAATGTTTGTGAAGTCATAAAAGTGACTGGTACAGCCTGGATTGGTCTAGAGCAGAACGATATCGATACTGCTGTCAATGAATGGAGAAAGCGTCTCCTTGCCTGTGTTTGCATAATGGGCAAACACTTCAAGCAATTTTACTGCAGGCAGTTTAAAAATGGACAACTGAATGAAATGTCAGCCAAAGTGTCAAAAATGTGAACAAAATGTGTTTTTACGTGTTATTTTAATTAAGCAATGATATCGCATTAGATAAAAAAGTGATATTTTGCTGGTTGTGTTTCCCCAAGTAGTGCAGAAACAAATGTTGTGTGAGGTGGGAAACTGAATGGTCATTTGATGACAAGTTGTGTCAGGAATATTCGTACCAAAAATTTTCAAAATCTGATAATTGATTTTCAAGTTACAGTCGAAAATGTCGGGGACGTTTTTTTTGAGACACAGTGTAGTGTGCATTTTTGTGTCTTGGTGTAACAGTTAGGACGTTGGACTTACATTACGACTGAAAGGTCCTGGGTTCGACTCCTGGTTGGGTCGCTATCAAGTGGTTACTAGTTGCATGAGTGACGATCAGCAGACAAGTAAACGATCTCAGTACATAACCAACACCAAGGTCAACTCAGCCTTCCATCCCTCTGGAGTAAGCAAATCAAAGTACCAGCCTCATGGCTGGGGGTGAGATGGGGCAAGTTAATTTGTTTTGGGTGGCAGCCAACAACGACAGATGCTGTTTTCTGTTCACCAGCAAATTCCACTGGCGACCCAAGTTGCCGGCTCTTTCTGGCTGAAAATAGCAAATTTCCAACGCTAACATGCACGATAAAATCCATCACATTATAGTCGAATCAAGGTCAAACTGATCGTCCAAAATGTTAAATTTTCGAGTCAAATAAATTGCTTGAGAATTCCAGACTTAACTAATTCGGTGTCTTGGAAATCCAGCTGGCAACCTTATCGTTAAAAAATCCACCAGTAAGTAAATAAATATGACGTCTGACACCAATTGCTCAAGATTAGCTTCATAGCGGCACCAAAAGCACTCACTCACCGCCAGATTTTGACCAGATTATCACATCCGCCCGAAACAAAGCGTTTGACCGGGGTCTGGGCGTGACCAATCAGAGAGCCAGGCTGCAGATATGGACCCCAGCTAACTGCGTTACAGCCAATCTGCAACCATACACAGATCACACAATGACGGACTGATACGGAAAATATACTTCTTCTGTATATCCGTGAAAAAGTGTTTCGATTTGCATAAAACTGTCAACAAAGCCACTGGATTTATTTTCGCGATATGCACATGAAGTTACTCTACGCCGGGCCCGGTTAGTACTTAGATGGGTGACTGTCTACAGTACGGAGCCAGCCAACTAGGTTGACTCAGCCTTCTACCCTCTGTGGGATGGTAAAATGAGTACTGGCGGTGGTCAAGGCCATCGCTAGGGGAGAAACGGCGAGTTCTGCGCAACAGTAGGCCCTGTGGCCAGGACTGCAAGCATACCGATCCAGTCGGTTAACCCGGCCGACTTGGGCTGTATGCTGGCTTAATTGGGCCCTGCCCTCGCCGGCTCAAAGTGCCGTCAAGGGGATGAGCTCCCACGCAACGGGCCTAGTTCAGCTTCGCTGCCTAATGCCTATGCGAAATCTTCTTCTTCTTCTACACATTTGTCTCAGGGTTGCAAAAAAACTGTTTTTAAAAAGCCCAACCTGGTGGTTTTGGGTTGTTTGAAGGTTAAACCGGGTGTTGTAAAAAAAGTCCTACTTGGTGGATTTTGAAATATGTATGCGTTTTCAGTTGGTTGATTCATACGAGTTTCTGTTTGAACACCACAACATTAAATACACCAACATTTGCAGACTGAAAATTTGTACTATGTATATGAGTTTGTTTCAAAAACTTAACAACAGTAAAAGAAATTCATTAGTAGTGGAACAAGAACTGGATTAAGTTTGGGGTAGGTTTTTGGGGGGCGTTTGGGGTATGTGCCTATTTGTCTCAACCACGATGTCTAAGCCACGCTGCAGCTCCTATCTTCGTGGGCCAGGGCTACACTTGCAATGGCAAAATTTTCAAATTCTCACTAATGTAATAAAAGATCTTTGTTCACTGAGTGATTGTTGTCAGCATGCTGTATTTCTGGCACTGGCATACGTTGGTTGGCAGTCTTCTTCTTCTGGCGTATGCTGATCTTGCGAAGCCAGATGACAGAATCTTCCTCTGCAGAGTGTAGCGCCTGGAGTCCGCCAGGAAGCTTGGTCAGTGGGCACTCGTTGACGATGTGTAACATTGTTTGCTTGCTGCTGCAAGCACAGAGTGGGTCATCGCGTATGCCCCAGTCGTGAAGAGTAGAGGCACACAGGCCATGGCCAGTGCGAAAATGGTTGAGAAGTGACCAGTCTTTACGTTCAAGATCGAAGCCAGGTTGGCATACGACTGGGTCACTTATCAGAGACTGGTTAGGCACTTCCTTTTTAAGCCAGTCTTCCTTCCAAGCCTCGTTGATTGACCAGTCAGGCTGGAGCACTGTTGACCATATCGGACTTCTGGATGGCAGTCGAGCTTCAGGATGAGCTATTACGTCATCAAACACCGGTAGGTTCGGATGTTGCCGGATTTTGTCCATAGCTTTGACTGATGCTGACATTGGCAGTCTCTCCAGACCATTCCAGGGGCCAAGGTGTGTTTCACAAAATAAGCAAGTCACAAGATATGATATACTGGCAAGCAGTGGAGAAGGAATCGTGAAATCATAAAGTCAAGTGACAATAGTAAACGGCACAAATCCAACACTTACTGTATGTGCGTTGTTGATACGCTTTGTGTCCCACGACCCATCACCTAAAATAACATTGCCATTACTAAGACATCACTAATCACAACAACAACAACCTATTACTTTCCCTATAATGTGCTAGACTGATGGATGGCTGTTTGACCACTTTGTGGGTAAAACGACTGCTATCAGTCAACCAACAAGGCCAACTCAGCCTGCCATCCCTCCGGGGTCGGTTAAATGAGTAGTAAGGTTACGGAAAGTGGGGACCTTTGTACAGCTGACTGGGGCTGCCTGGCCGGCCGCTGAACCCATAGATAAGATATACCATAGACGATGGATTCAGCAAAAACTCCGAAGCCCAAAAAATGCCACGCCCACTCTGCATATGCTCAATAAATATTTAACATATCTCGACTTATAAGCATCCTTAATTTCGTTTGCACAACAAAAAGTCCTAAGGTTACAGCTACATGATCCAAAAGTTCATAATATGCAATTTAGAAAAATAACACAGCAAAAACAATCCGTTTTGCTAGCAGACGATGATGACGTTCGTGACGTCATCATCGTCTGCCGAGATCATATAAGCTGCATTTTTGATGGCCTATCTAACACTAACGCGGTAGGGCCTAGCATACCTGCTGATGGCACAGCAGATGAAAAATTATTAAAAGTTTTGTTTAGTTGTATTGGGGCAGTATATTAGAAAATTTGTTTTTCCTGCTCCGGCTTCGGCACGAAATTAGCATATTTATAATACTTATCGATGAACCAACACTAACGCGTTAGGCATCAAAAACGCAGCTATAGGTGGTGGATCATACCACTTGAAATATGCACAATAAATATTTAATGAAACGGGCTTAAACTGGCTTTAACTCGTTGCATTAGGCCAATGGTAAGTAAAAAGGCTACTTATTTATTTGGTCGGCAGTGGCTGCACCAGCCTGTGTCTGCAGGCTGCACGCAGTGGCTGAGCAGCCGGCGGCTCTGGTCAGTGACGAAAGTGCATTAGAGGTGTGTACGCGATGATGACCTTTACCTTTTCAACCAATTTTACTACTAATAAATTAGTGACACACTAAACTGGTAACAGCAATTATCAGGCGAAAACGTTCTGGCATAAAAGTGACTCCAGCTATTCTTACCAATTTCTCCATAGTGTGGTTTGTCTCTCTGTCACATCTGTGCATCCTGCTTAAACCATTTGTAGATGCAATTTGGTGAGCAAAATTGCATTAGACGGGGATCCCTAACCCCCAAGTGAATGAGAGACTGGTGCAGCACCTCAGCCAAAACACGACATTGGAAACTGCAAGCAAACTGATAGTCTTATGCTGCCACCTGGTGAATTCGCAGTCGGATGAAGTTGGCAGAGTGATTCTGCCCTTTGCCAAATTACTTTTGTCCTTGTTTTGTCCGCATCTCTTACCACTGACACCAAATCCACTCGATTAGCTGTACTCTTGAGAAAAAATAGCATGCTTGACATATGGTCATGTTTTGTGATACTACTTATGTTTCGTCAAAAACTTTCCACATTTATGTATTTATTTGACGCCATATGTGATGAATCATGCTAATTCTAAAAAAACTCGACAGCCATACCAATGTAGGTCAGGACCGATATTGAGCCGTCCGAACTTCCACAGCAAAGTATCAGACCAAATTCGTGAGGCGCCCAACACACCGAGTTTACTACAACGTCAACAAAGCAATGCTGAATACTGAGAGCGAATGATAACGTTTACGATGGTGTCATGATTGAGAGCGTTCATCGGGTTCATTTCTCACTGGAAATCTCACCGAACAAGGCTTCACCAGAAGACCGGATCCGCCCCAGGGTCAAGCGGCATCAACTGCCAATAAAAAGACCCATCTCTGATGATTGTCTCAGTCGTTCAAGATTCCCCTTGAAGATATTCAGTGAACTGGATTTAAAGGTCCGTGGACACCAAAATTAACATATACATTTTATCCATTTCCCTGAAAGTGCAGAATTTTCTGATAAGTTTGACAGTAATATCAGCGCGCAGCGTTTTGTCAACACGGAGAAATTCACCTTTGAAGTCGACGATCTACGAAAACGACGTAGAAAACCCGCCGCCATGATGGCCCACAGTGACGTCATGAGTTTAGCCTATAGACATCATGAATATTAATGGCCTAGCCTAGAATGATGACGTCGTTGGCTAGGCCATTAATATTCATGATCCATATGGGTTAGGGTCATGACGTCACCGCGGGCACTGATAGATTAGAATATTTCGCATAACGTAACATAATGCCGCATTTCGTTTCAAATCAAACATTAATTTCACATATTTATGAAGCTCAAATCGACATATTATATATGCAAGGTTAAATATCTAATTTAAATCTACAGAAATTGCGCGAGTGAGTTTGACCGTGGCCATGGACCTTTAATTGTTTTCTCATCAGGACTGTTCCAGACATTAGTAAATAATTCTGAGAAGAAATGAAGATGTAGGTCAGTTGTAACTCTTCACTTCATAAGCTTCAACGAATGGCCCCTTGTTGTAACATTTGTACTAAATTCGGAAAAAGTGTCGAATGAAACTGTTGATAATCCATTAGTGCTTAAAAATTTCTTTCCGCTAACTTTTGATATACCCACATGCCAATTACCAACAACTGTACCTGATGAGTCGTGATTTGAATATTCATATATCTTGGTCCAGCCTGAGTCCTGCTCCTTCCACAGAATAACCTTCCGATCATAGCCACAAGTAGCCAGCACGCTGCCGTAGACTGGATGAGCCCAAGCCAGCTGCCACACCGGACCTTCGTGCCTACACGCAGATTACACCCACATAATTGTACACATTACAACCCTACAAGATACTGTATGGAGTTTGTATGGGTTAACGTAAGCTAAAGGGTTAAAGGTTGTCAGACAGCAGCTGGGCCGATGCAACACAGCAGCTAGCAGTCAGTTGCCGCTCTGATCAGGTTGATTAAAGACGTGCGTGGTTCGCACTTCTTTCCACACAGTTTTGTCTAATTACTTTCCACGGCCCACTATCCTCTCGTAGATGCATAAATAGGAATAAATACCATCTAAGCACCCTTACAATACAATGATTACACCAGCATATACTACTGACGTTACACCCACACAATAAACTCATTACACTTGGCTTAGAGTGGGTGAGCATAGGCCAGCTGCCAAACTGGCCCGGAAAGCCCAAATTACACCCAGACAATACACCCACTACTTACTTAGACTTAGAGTGATTGATGGCATAACATGTTGTTTTCCTACTGTCATTGTTTTCGTCTTGCCATCGCTAATTCGTAACCCAACTTTTTTACCGAGCCCATGGAGTCTATTTGTCATGTCCTGTAAGGCCCCATGAGTGTAATCGAGCAAAGCGATATCATCTGCGAAATCCAGGTCTGCAAGTCTCCTGTGGTCCCAACTGATACCAAAATCTTTGCCTTCCATAGTCTTCCTCATCACAAAGTCTATCACCATGAGAAAAAGAAATGGTGAAAGTATACAATCCTGTTTGACATCAGATACAATATCAAACATGTCTGTAATTCCATCTTTTGTTCTGACGCAGCAACTTGAATTTCTGTATAGTGCTTTGAAGACATTGATGTGTTTTTCAGGAATGCCGTAGAGCTTCAAAATCTTAAACAGTGATTCCGTGTGAATATTATCGAATGCTTTCCTGAAATAAATGAAGTTAATACATAATGGTTCACTAGAGTTGTAGCACGATGCATTATAAAACTGTAACAGCAAAGAATTTCTAGAGTATCACGACTGCATGCAACTCAACAAGAACACAACACGTCAGCTCTGAAATCCAGCAAACAAAATGGAAATATTTTCCAATGGCATTATGGACCCTGGCAATGGCCCCTTACCTAAATTTTAGCCTGTCTGAAAATTTTCCATTGCTGAAAAATGTTCTTCCACGAATACAAACTGAAAATCTCCCGATACGGAAAAAATTAAAAGTTAAATTGAGTTTGGAGTACCCAGAATGTGATCTGTCAGAACAGTGCAACTGAACTGTTCCCAAACTTTCTTTTAAAGCTAAAATGCCGACGATATTTTCCGAGCAGTTTTGGGGGAGTTGACTGATCCCATCAAGCATATATCAGTTACATCTGCCAGGAGATAATTCGAAGCTTTAGGTTCAACTATGGCAAAAGAATTACGTTTTCCGTGTTCTTTATTTCAATGTGCAACACTGAGGCTCACGCATCTCCAAGGCAGCTCAAACAATCACCGAAAAAACTATTCTACATAATCGAATATGAAAATGTGTTCAATTTCCCCAACGAATAAATTGACTGTTCAAGTAAAATGTATCTTGTGGTTAAAAACATGCATATACATAAATGTGAGACAGACCCTTTAAGATCGGCCACAAGAACTTGCTGGTCACCGCGTACATCAAATATTTTGACGGATCGATCGGACGAACACGTTGCTAACTTGGTGCCGTAGTAGTCCATCTGAGCATCATGCTGGAAACACGCAACATAACAGTTGTCCCAGTCTTCAATCAGGGTTCCCACACTTTTACTGACAAAAATTTCCAGAACTTTCCAGGAGTAGACCATCAAACGTTCTTCCAGGACCTTCTTTGAACCCAACAAAGACAAACGATTGCCTAAGTGCTGAAAACGACAGCGCAATGATGTATGCTGAATATTTCAAAATTTATTTCAGTAAGAAAAGTGTCACTGCATGCTGTGCTAGACCCCCATTATGGTCAGCCACCTTGTCACAGTGGTGGGGCTTCCTGCATTGATGATCTGAAATCTGGAGGGTAGAAGGTTCAAGGTAGCAGGTCAAAAAAACTCGGGACGGAGGAAAAATAGATTTTTATTGCATCACATGTGTTGTAATTTATAAACAACAGATCTGCATGAGCAGATTTGCTACATGTTATTAGTGCTTTTGTGCTGATTTCAGCTTCACAGACGACTACGGCTTTATAGCCGTCCATTTACGGCTTTACAGCCGTTTACTTACGGCTTCACAGACGTCCACAACTTTATAGCCGTTATCTGTAACCTTGCGGTTACATTCGGGGCGCACATTGGGCCGAACTGATACCGCCTCAGCGCTGGGCAGGTGTAGCAGCCTGCCCACCCCAGATGCAAGGTAAGGTAAAGCTATATGCTCGACTTGCTAGTGCCACACAGTGTTTATTCCCCCAAAATTCCAGAACTTTCCACACCTTAGGCTTTAATTTCCAGGACTTTCCAGGACCAAACTCATTTTCCAAGACATTTCAGGTCCGGGAAAATCAAAAAAAATTTCAAAACTTTCCAGCAAGTGTGGGAACCGGGAATCCTGTTCAATGCTTTGGCGTAAAAAAAAAATTCTGTGCTTCATGTTGCAGTCTATCAAAACCAGAAACTCGGGACGGAGGAAAAATAGATTTTTATTGCATCACATGTGTTGTAATTTATAAACAACAGATCTCAAAAACAAACTTACACGGTGAATAGCACCTATGAAAATTAAAATAAAAATATTACAGCATAACAGACTAGATGCAAGCAGTGTTATTATAGTAAAACTTCAAAAACGAACAAAAAACTGCACCAATATTCTTCAGGGATCTAGTTAAAATTGCAGGGATGGAGTTTCTTAGGGACAGGCAGCAATTAAAAGTACAGGAATTTTTTTATGCTGCAGCAAAAATGTGTGTAAAGTCCTTCAGTAGTCACAAAATGAAGAGGCCCATAGAATGGTTCTGATATCAGAAGCTTCAGCCAGACACCAGTTGACACTGTCAGAAAATGGACACAAGGCTAGCAGGTCTACTGCGTGGTATGAGGCCTGTTTATGTCTCGGCTAAGTTTGACTAAGTAAGTAAGTAAGTAGTCTGCATTTGTAATGCGCCATACGTCAAAACAGAAGTTCGAATCGTAAGCGCGGATGGTAACAGTTAGTCGACGGCGGTGTTGCCGGAGAAAAGATGAGTCTTGAGGTGTCGTCAAAAAGTGTTGGTAGTGGATGCTGTTCGAATGGTAATTGGTAAACTGTTCCAAATACGAGGTGCGGTTGAGCGGAACGTGCAGCCGGCGAACACTGTGTTGTCTGTTGGCTGCGACAGCAGTTGGTATTCAGATGATCGGAGTTGACGTGACAGTGTATAGTTACTAAGCAGAACTGACAGGTGTTCTGGCTGACCAATGTTCAGTTATTTGTATGTTAGCATCGCCATCTTATACATGACCCGCTGTCGCACTGGCAGCCAATGCAGTCGGTTCAAAACCGGAGTAATGTGATCATGCTTCCTGGTAGAAGTGACTGCACTTATCCACAAGATGGTTGGCCAGGCTGAGTTGGCCCAGGTGGCTGGTTGCATACAAATATGGTTGCTTCACCCATCTATCGCTGGGGTTTTCCATGCATAAGTCAATTAGGTCCAACCTCCATCAGTGCTTAGAAAATCACACGATACATCACAAACTAACTCCTCAAGCAAGAATTTCTGAATGAACAATGGAGCCAAAGGCTTGGCTGCCCACATAATGCTGGTCAGGAACTTATTACTGGATCAATTCTAGACACTCCAACATGATGAGCACATTACAGATTTCTTTCAGTAAAATTTTCTACGTGAAAATCAAACTTTACATACTTACTCACTCACTTACTAATGCTGACTTGCCACCAGACAGTGATGTCTGGACAACATACCCTCAAAACTTGTCAGACATGACTTAAATTTCATTTTTAAGCTACCAAAACTTAAGCCCCACTCACCTAGCCTTGAGTAATGCAATGCTTTGTGGCCAAAAACTGCTACGGTAAGTTTGTGAAATGTTGACATAATAAACCTGAGCAGGTAAGAATTAGGCAACCCGGACACTGCTTCAGTGTGGTGGACTCAGCCAGCATGTTTTATTCTGTGCAGGTGTCTACTCAAAAATGTCTTCACTTTTTATGGGGCCATCCTTCCTAGAAGGAGGCCCCATCATGTGTTGATCTTGTCCGTCTGTCTGTCCCGTGCCTCCACCTAGAGGGAAAACGAAAAAACCTACAAATACTAAACTTGGTAGGAAGGGTCCCTGGGACACCAGCACCGCATGGACCAATTTCAAGGTCAAGGGGTCAGAGGTCAAGGTCATGGCAGCTAATTGCGTTGTTGGCGAAAAATCCCCATAACTTCGCCGCCTGCTGTCCGATCAACTTGATATTTGGCAGGTGGCGTAAGGATCCCTTGCCGCCTTGCACAGACCTAGAAAGCCCCAAAACAGCACGCACGTACTCAACTGCAAGGACGACCCCATAGCGGGCGGCCCCTCAACGGCTGCACCCTCTTGTTTATATCTAGTATTAACAGTGTTCAACAGAGATACAGAGATTGGCAGAAACAGACTTACGATCATATCCTCATGACCCGTGTCAACAGTATTCACCACAGATACCTGTGCACATGCAACGTACACAATGGTATATTTAGTGCACACTTTCTATGCTACAGAAAAAAACATATCAACATCATAGATGACTAGGAAATTTCATGTGCATGATCTGAGTGTACTCTACAACTATCAGTAGCTGAGTACCAGCTGATAGTCTCCCGACAAAGAAAACAACAACTGTTAAGTCACAGGTCTGTTGGATTCAACCAAACGTAAATTACAGATTAACTTACTTACAAGATGCAGCAAAAAAGTAGCCCCTAAAGTTGTTCGCTGTTTTTTAGCAACTGTTGAGCGCTTTATTGTGAAATATTACACATTTATTGCTCGAAATGTTCTTCGACTAACTCTATTGAAAAATGACAAAGTTATAGATTTTTAACATGATTGCCTATCGATTTTTTTAGCATTAAAAATTTTCAAGCTACAACACCAACTCAATAACACCATTAAAACAACACAGTTAACTATAGATCAGATGTTAGAATTCCATTGTCACTGTGAATGTTCAAAGTGTCCACCACCAGCTCCAAGCTCCAAGACAAGTTTTCAGTCGCTTAATTTGAGAAGTCTTTCACAGTCTTGTCGATCGGTCATTGTGGCAAGTTACCCCAGATAACCTGAAGCGCTTCCTCGAGTTCGACAATTGTTTTTGGCTTTAAGTTTGTGGTAAGCCTCCAACATTGCACCCCACACATGATAATCCACTGGGTTTATATTCGACAAATTTGGAGGCCATTGGTCCTTTATGATGAAATCTGGACAGTTGGCCTGCAGCCAGTTCTGTGCGCTGCGTGAGACGGCGCGCCGTCCTACTGAAAGACGAATCCAGTGGGCAGCCGGCGATTGCTTTAAAATAACAAAAATTTCGAGATAATTTATTAACAAAATAAATTACTGTTTATCATTCGTTACTGCGATGTCATCCGCAGTAATGTGGTAACCGGTTTTTGAATATTAAATAGCATCATAAGCTTGAACGTTTTTAATGCTAAAAAATCGGCAGTCAGTCATGTTTAAAAGTCTACAACTTTGTCTTTTTTCAACAGAATCACATTTCGCTTGGCAATTACATGTAAAATGTTTAAGTAAATACACCTGTAAAATTTCAAATTAAAATTCCAAAGGGTTGTTGAGAAAACAGCAAAAAACTTTAGGGGCTACTTTTTTGCCGCACCCGCAGAACACAAAAATTTCCATCACATCATGGCTAATAAAAAGAATCCACATTTCACAGCATTCCACAATCCTTTGGTCTGTCATGTTACAAGCAACTAAACTGAACCAATGGCATAATAAAATCTGTGACCAGAAGTTATTACAAACAAAATCTGCACTAGCATAGACGAGTATTATGTTATTATTATTGCAATGAAAGCTATTTTATGCAATGTACTTGTGTGACATTATTTAACACAACAGTATTTATGCAATAATTAAACTCCGCAATGAAAACTCATCTTGAAAACTGCAACTTTATGTCAATGGAATTTAACAATTAAACAAAGATGAAACTTATTGCTGATACCCAAAGAACATTCAACATTTTGCTGGTTAAATTGTGTCAAGTGTCACATGACCAAAGCTTCGCGATCCTGTAGTCATAAATGGTTAACTTTTTGACTTAGACAAAAAGATAACAGCAAATAATGATAGCATACCATAGTTGTATGTGATTATAATGACAAATATCAGTGTACGTCTTCAAAAATGGTTCAACGGCTTAGCAGCAAATTCCTGCAAAAACATCAACATCACTTTGCAGCAGAACAACGAGTCGGAAACTGTATAAATTACAGCTGCTCTGAAATCAACAACAACCAAAAATAACATAAAAACATTCAGCACAAGATGATCTAAGTAGATCCCTCTTGCAAACAGTCACCAAAAAAATATGCATTTTCCAAGGGAGATTATACCCGTCTGCAACAGAGCATACATGCAATCAGTTTTATGGAATGACTTATTTTCAATTCATGTTGATAACATAGAGGACATGTAGCAAGTTTTCAAAAATGAATTGCAAAAATGAATTGACAAAATTTATACCTAAGTCTATCTCTTTATACCTAAGACTATATTATAAACAATAAGACATAGAGGATGATTAAAGAATCTTTTTCAGCAGCTCAAAAAAGATTCTTGTAATCGTCCTCTTCATCCTAATGTAAGAGCATTAATATCTAAACACTGTAGATTATGGACCAAGTATATGAAAACAAAAGATGTTTTTGTATATATATATATATATATATACAAAAATACAGGTTGGCCAGAAATGCAGTCAGTAGAGAAATAAGAAGTCAAGTCACTAACTAGTCTGTGGAAGGATCGCTCATTGAACTTACAGCTAAAAAGCAGGCTTGTGCAAACATTGGTTTGGACCCTGGCATTGTACGGGTGTGAATCCTGGACAATTAAAGCAACAGCCAGCAAGAGATTAAAAGCATTCGAGATGGGCATGTATCGAAAGATGACGTGAATCAGCTGGACGGAGCATAGAACCAACAACTCAATACCGGAAGAGTTGTAGCCGACACGTCACTTCCTGGCAGAGGTCAAGAAAAGGAAGTTGCAATACTTTGGCCATGAAGTAACAGCGGACAATTTATATATGCATACATGTGCTGCATGGCACCATCGCTGGGAATAGACGCCGAGGAAGACCAAGAAGATGCTGGACAGATGATATCAAGCAGTCGACTGGTGCATCAGTGGCGGAGTGTGTTCAATGTCCACGTGACCGAAACAGATGGAGTGCCTTGGTGTCTATGTCGACGACATCCGATCCTCAGTCATGAGAAAGGACCAAGGCAAGCCAAGGCCAAGAAAAAGTTCTGGAGCAAAGAAGTTTATCAAAGATAATACGATCAAAAGAATTATGGAACTTTCATTCCCACGTACTTTCGCTCCCGGGAACGAAAGTTCCATATATGGAACCTTCGCTCCCTGGAACTTTCGCTCTCGAGAACTTTCGCTCCCGGGAGCGAAAGTGACGTGGAACTTTCGCTCCCAGGAACTTTCGTTCCCACGACCCACTTAACGGGTTACGCTCCCCAACATGAATTATGATTATTTAATTGATAAACTAATGGAAATTAAGGCGTTATAGCTTGTTCGTATCTTTGTACAGCTTCATTGTAGGATCTGGCAAATTATTTTATTACTAATTTATCTTAAATTTACCTAGTTTTCCAAATTTTTCCTCAAATTATATTTGTTTATAAATTCTTCCTTAAATTATATTTTTTCATCAAGTTCTTACCATTATTTTAAATTCTAGTTTCTTTCCTTAAACCTTAAACCCATCTTTCGGAAAACCTTTATATCTAGGCTAGCTGTAGCAAGTTCCCTAGCAACAGCTGGGCTTTCTTGTTTTGGACATTGAGCATTTACACCACATGCTGGCGTCCTTTGATTTCATCTGCTTCTATTAAGTGTGTAGGCCTATAATGTTAATTCTGAGTGAGGAGCGAAAGTTCCATCTCATTTTTGTTCAGGGGAGCGAAAGTTCCAAGGAACGAAAGTTCCTGGGAACGAGAGTTCCAGGGAACGAAAGTACCAGGGAGCGAAAGTTCCATGCATGGAACTTTCGCTCCTGGGAGCGAAAGTACGTGGGAACGAAAGTTCCTGTTACCCGATCAAAAGCTGCGGACGGAAAATAAGACCGAGCGCAGTTTAATGGAATATTGCAAATCTTGCTTTACAGAATTTAGCAAATTTACGCATGTGATGTCATACTAAATAATGCGATCCGCGCGATCTCTGCGGACTGCCGTTATTACAACGTTATTTTTAACGCCCGTTAATTCTTTAACGCGTTAGCTTTAATTATCATGTATAACGATGGCTAAGCAAACTGTATGTCAAAAGTAAACACAGCGACGCGAAACCGGAAATAAACAACGTGGCATCATTCCGCAGTAAGTAACGTGACGTCCCACAACGCTGTTTGTGCAATTTGTGCATTTGGGGGTTGCCGACTCGCCATGAAATTAATCTTACTGAAACTTGACAACATTACCCGTTATTTTACCTACAGTTTTTTGAGCGCAATTTGCCATTTTACTCTCACTCCAGGCGAGTGAAATACCGGTAATAAATGGAGTCATCGGAGTTATTAGTTGGACCGTTTTACCGTTATGAATATGACTGGTGTTATGCACACGGCGGCCGTATGTATAGAAAACGGCAACGACTTATACCGCCGGCCGTGAACAAATTCGAAAATTTCTATACGCACGGTCGGGTACGATTACAGTATTTTTTTCGCCACGTAAAATATAAAATGTTTATACTGTCATACATCAGTAGCCCTTCCTGCGAGACCGTCATAAATTACATGTACTTTGGTCTGTACTAAAAATCTGTCAAGGCTTTAATGTATCCATGCAAACTTTTAACAAAAGCTTCCTGAAACCTGTATTTATTTTTGACTTGACATCAGATGACCAAAGGACACAAATAGCTACAGTATTTTCATATGCCTAAACCTAACCGCATGACATCGCGGAACTCCATGAACAGCTTGCAAAATAGAATATGATATGAATATGACACGAGACGATTTTCTAGACGTGGAATCAAGGCTCAGCCTTCCAGTAGTTGAATAAATTCAGACAAACGCCGCTTACCAGCACGCCGCACATGCCTAAAACAGAGATAAAATGCCAGACGTCGACGCTGAGACGCGAGCCTTGACACAGGGGGTGCATATGTTTACGTCACTCAGTGCCTGCACATTCATTCTCGTCTACTCGCAGTGAAATGTGCAAAATGTGGCAGCAATAACTCCACGGCGACTATTTTCCGAAAAGTGGTTATTTTACCGCTATTGGCTCGTGTAGCGGAAAAATAGTTTCAGATATCCACAGACATGATGCTTATCATAACAAGCAACAGTGACCAGCTTTGTAGTGATGTTAACATCAGTGACCTTGAATGGTCTTCAACCTTCAAAATAAGGGATTTTAGTGTTATTTTTGCAATGTGTGGCTGCAACGCCGATTTCAAGAGTGAATTGCGACAAATGGATGGAAAAAACCAAGACAAGCTGCGAACAGGAACTGCTAGGCTGTCGCGCGTTTCATGATCTTTGCTCAAACTACTTGTTTCATTGGCCGTGTGAAGATGCCTCATTTGTCTACACATACGGCTGGCCGTGTATATAGTCACTGAGCATATATATATTTATTCTTCGCCGTTGTTTGTTTACTTTTTGGGTACTGTTTTCGTTGATAGTGAACATTTGTACGTGTTTTCGCTGGAACATGACGTGGGGCGTTGTAGTTCGTCTGCTCAGCAGTGTTGGTGGCGGCCGTTTGAGAGGAATATGTTCACAGCGACGACATCAGTTATTACGATTTTCCGTGTCGTGCCGTCGTCTGGCACAGTTAGCTAGTCGTCCGACAGTCTCTGCGGCTGCAGTGAATATTCCCGAGACGAAGGTGACTCGGCTGTCGAACGGAATGCGCGTGGCGTCGGAAGACTCGGGCATCCCGACGACGACCGTCGGCCTGTGGATCGACGCTGGAAGTCGCTTTGAGACCGGCAAAAGCAACGGCGTGGCACATTTCCTTGAACACATGGCATTCAAGGTAGCCAGCCAGAGTTCTCCTTATCACGATGGGGGTTCAAGATTGCGTATAGCTCTTTATGGGAAACCCGTCGCAAAGCGGCACTCATACACTTTTGCACCTGACAGTGATAGGCTATCGCAATGAGGCGCTACCTGAGGGACAACGTTGTTTGACGTGCTGCGCGTAGAACGTACCTCCAGCGCAATTTGTTTGGCCATTTATTGCAAACATTTTGGCACATTCCGTGCCAGCCTAGCTGTAAAAATGTGGCTGTAACTGCTCAGGGACCCATAATCTTAAAAAATTGGCGAAATGACCAATATGTGATCGAGCATGTTAGCTGCCACACAACAGTGTCGCGAAGCACTGCACCGGCCACATTGTCTGCACTGGCACTAAATATGATCAGATCAAGTACAGAAGATTAGGGTAACTAGATAGGGTTAAGGTTGCCATTGCCTGAATTTTGTTAATGTCACTGCAGATAAACTTACTGAGAATGTCCGCTATGTTTCTAGCTGCAGCAGTGTTTGGCATCCATGCAGCAGGTACGTTTGTCGGAGCTGTATCTTTATGGTTCAGCTCAACTGCACCTCGTATTTGGAACAGTTTACCAATTACCATTCGAACAGCATCCAGTACCAACACTTTTCGATGACACCTCAAGACTCATCTTTTCTCCGGCAACACCACCATCGACTAACTGTTACCATCCGTGCCTACGATTCAAACCTCTGTTTTCACATATGGCGCGTTACAAATGCAGACTACTTAGGCCTACTTACTTACTTACTTATGGTTGCTTTGAAGGGTACGACGAAACGATCGCAGACAGACCTGGAGCTAGAGGTAGAAAACATGGGAGCACATCTGAACGCATACACGTCACGAGAACAGACCGTCTATTACGCCAAGTGTCTGTCCAAAGATCTTTATCGGTATGAACCAGCTGACAAATTACACCACTCCACCGGGTGGTCACCAGTTCTTGAAATTGGGTCTTAAAATTGTTATTCAAAGTCATTGTGACCACGATGTGAAAATTTTTTCATATGATGCCAGAAATGTCTCAGCATGACATGGTAGAATGTCACCAGAGGGGATCTGGAAGTGGTACTGGAAAGTCCTTCACAAATCTTTAAAAAGTTCTTGAATTATTTTGCCTGAAACTGGCCACCCTGACTCCAACATAACACTCTCATTATTCTTCTCTAAGTTCCTATCAGTAATGTCATGGATGGTTTTTGGCATATTTTGTTTATTTTAGCGCTGATTTCATGCGTTTATTTTCCCAGGTAGTGCAGTCTAAGCATATGTTGGGTGAGGTAAAAACTTGAGTAACTGTTTGATGGCAAGTGGTGTCTAGAATAGTTGTACCAAAAGTTATTCAAATCCAATAATCCGTCTTTATGTTATGATCGGTTAATTTTATGTGTGTTTTTTATGCCTCACAGTGTAGTATTACACTACATGTCATTACTAACCATTAGACTTTATCATAGAGCAGCTGCATTTGTTTGCATCTTTCAGGGCAGTGGAGATATTATCTGACATCATTCAGAACAGTATTCTGAGAGACGCTGACATCGAGCGGGAGCGTGGCGTTATTCTTCGCGAGATGCATGAAGTGGAGACTAACCTTCAGGAAGTCGTTTTTGATCACCTTCATGCCACTGCATTTCAGGTCAGTGGTCATGCTTTAGTCCTTACAGTTTACCAGGGTTCCTGCATCTCCTGTAAAGTCCCGGAAAGTCCTGGACTTTTTCCTTGATCTTCCAACCCCTGGAATGTCCTGAAAGATAAGGTTGGTTATGGAAAGCCCTGGAAAATGAAAGTTCTGGGACCTGAATAGTTGATGTATATTATATGTCAGTGTATCAAGACTACAGTGTGTCACTGTCTTATGTACATGGTGTTTCATGTCAAATGATGACCGATTTACATGAAATTTTTACCAAATGTAGCTGACAAAATACAAATTCAATATATTTCAACAAAATATGGCTGTTAGTTAAATATTTTTTGTTAGTCGTGACGTAATGCTGACGTCATAGTACAAACTGGCTTGTCGCAACTGGCGCTGACAGACTTGCTGAATAGCTGCCCTGCACCGATGGCAAACTTTTTCTGGTTCATCGATGACAAATTATTGAAGTTTTACATGTTGCAGCCACAAAAACACCAAAAATGATCATTTTCACACACCTATGGGGAGAGCTTAACTTTTACACTTTCCAGCAAGACAGTGCACCAGCATGCACCGCTTGCAAGATAGTTGAGTTTTTGTATTGCGAGATGCCTAATCTTATGCCCCCCATATAATGAACATTGAACATTTTTTGTCAGTGAACCAGATAAAGTTCACCATCGACGCAGGGTAGTAACTGATAGAACCAGTTGAGACGAACCAGTTGAGACAAGCCAGTTTGTACTCATGACACATTATGACGTTAGCATTACATCATGACTAGCAAAGAATATTTAACTAACGGTCACATTTTGTTGAAATATTTTGAATTGGTTTTTCTTCAACTACAACTGGTAAAAATTTCATGCAAATTGATCACCATTTGACTGAGTTATAAAAAAAACAAAAAGGGTGCCTTTTTATGAAACACTTTGTATATATGTGCAGAGTACAGCGTTGGGCATGACAATCCTTGGTCCGCGGGAAAACATTCAGTCTATCAGTCGATCGGACCTGCTTGAGTACATAACAACCCACTACAAGGGACCTCGCATGGTGCTGGCTGCAGCCGGTGGAGTCGATCATACCCAACTTACTCAGCTGGCCGACGAACACTTCGGCAGCTTGAGTGCATCACATGAGGGTCAGCTTCCACCTCTGTGCAAGTAAGTCACATTCATGTGGGTCGCATGAAGGTCAGAGTTCACTGCTGTCCCAGTGGGTCAAATGAATGGTTTTGATATACATGTACACTGGCATGGCATAGCAGTAATGGTATCTGGTTTTGTTGCCCCTTTGCAATATCGCCCCATGGCTGATTTGCCCCCCAGTTTTTTCACCTTCTGGCTTTTTCACTCCATGGCTGATTCGACCCCTGTGCCTGGCTGATTCACCCCCTGGCTTGTTTGCCCCTGGGCTGATTCGCCCCCTCGCCTTAGATGATTCGCCACCTGGCTCGTTCGCCTCCTGGCCTGTTCACCCCCTGGCTGATGTGCCCCTTTAGTTTTGGACAATTCACCCCTACTGAACACTAAGTATATATTGTTCGGATTTTTTCCATATATGAAATTCGGTTTTTTGTATTTAGATAAAATTTGATATTTGAATGTGAGTACCGCTAGCTAACAAGCAGTAGGCCTGCCGTAGTACGTATGACATTCGACCATGCATTTTCGTATCAAACCGCGTATCTTTGTCATCAAAGTTGTTGTTGTGGTCTAATAAAATCTTTGTGACATTGTATCTTGTGTTATTTTTTCATAAAGACGACACACACGCAGCATGATGAAATTATTGTTCGATTGCGTGACTTACAGAGAGTAAACAAATCATAACATAAAGTAAGTAACAGAAAATGAAAAAGCCTATATGTGCATAATGACTTACTATCCCATTCAACAATATGGAAATCGCCATTAGCGCATAGTTGAGTTGTTTCAACCTAAAGAAGTGTTCTGTCTGTTTGTAGTAAGAAAAAACATTGTTACCGGCCTACTTTGTCGTTTGTTCAAGTTTACTTGATGCCACAGCGAATCATCAAGTGACAAAGAGTACACAGCACTTTTACATATAGACCTACACTTGTGTTGCATAAGTGATAAAAAACCTTTCAGCAAATGCATATCAGAGAGCAGTCCATGTTTGAGCTTCGACAGTCGCTTCCTGTGAAGGGGTATTAGCAGTGGTGTGACTGGAAGAGGAGTATCAAAGGTCATTGTGCCTGCTGCATTGATTGGACTGGGTGGTTGGACGGTCGGCAGTCTGCGGCACTGCACAATAGAGCGACTGTGCGCCCTGTTTATGTGCCTTAAGGCACTGCAGGCCGCCTACCTTACAGTGCAAAGAATGAAAACGGCCGCATGCGGCGTTAATCAGTCCCATGCATGTGCAAGACGTTTTTGGCGGTAAACAGCCATTTATTGCACCTTTAACATGTAGCGACACATCAGTTAACAAATTCAAATATCAAACAACCCGTTATTCAATTCGAAATTCGATCAAACCGAACAAATTTTGAACAATCGAATATCGCTTTACATCCCTACTGAATACTAATAATCCGATATTGATTAGTACAAGGGCGACAAACTGCAATATGTATATGCTATAATACGTAATTTAATGTTTAGACAGTTTTTAGCATGATGATGAGAATAAACGATTGTGTGACTGTTTAGTGGTCAACATGCAGTAGTGGTCATTAAGCCTAGACCCATGCAAGTATCCCTGCAACAATTCATTTCGAATGAAGGCCAACTTGACATACATGCAGCACCTATTCATTAGACTGACGTTCGGTCTTTAGCATTTTAGGTATCTTTGTCATCCAAAAAATGAGATATTTGCAGCAAAGTCACCGTTTTGTGGAGAAAACAAAATCGAGATTGATGCAGAAATATACTGTTAGTTGCCAAATTAAGCTATATCAGAAATTTGTCAGAAAATTATAGCTACCTTTTTTTACTCCACAGCGTTTTTGCTATGGAACCTGAGATGACTGATTATCGTTTTCAGGCAGTGATCACTTATTACACCAAGCATTTTGTCATGTATAGCATTAATTGAAATATTAAGGCCTACTTACTGATGAGTTGAGTGACGATACTCTGTAGTTGTTGTCGTTCTGTAAACAAAAAATTGGTCTACATTAGACTAATATATTACTCAACGGGGGTTATCATCCACGCTAAGGGGGCGAAGCAGCCAAGGGTGCCAGGAGGCAAATGAGCGATGGGGTGAATCGTCCAACACGAGGGGGCAAATCAGCCATGGGGCGATAAAGCCATAATTGTCGGTAAAACATTTGTCGAATCATCGAAGTTGCTCAATGCCATGCTCAGTTAGTACTTGGATGGGTGACTGTCTGCAGGCAGGTCAACCATCTCAGTACAGTTAGGTTACAGTTAGGTCAACTCAGCCTTCTATCCTCTGTGGAGCACTAAAGTGAGTATCAGCTTTCGGGTTGAGTAGTAATAAATGGTGATGGTAAATGTAGTACTGTAGCTACCAGTTTGGGGCAGATCTTTGATTCAAGTTCTATAGTATCCTATAGTATCCTACCCCATCACATTGAGTATTTTTCGGGGGTTTTTGGGGGTGGGCCATCGAATGCTGCCAATTGCATTTTCCCCGACTGACCCCCGTTGCCATGGCAACGAAATTTTGGAAAAAATGGGCTATAACTCGGCTTGCGTAACAGATTTTTGGGAGATTTTTGCGGCTACAGGGGGGTTTATTTATTTTAGCAAGTTATTTTAAATGCGCTTGGTTACTGCGTAGGTTCACCGGTAGTGAGGTGCGGATTCAAGATGAAGAGATGCCTCATGCTCATGTAGCACTTGCTGTTGAAGGAGCTGGTTGGCCCAACCCCGATAACATCGCACTGATGATTGCCAACACCCTGATAGGCACGTGGGACCGGTCGGTCGGAACCGGTTCAGGTATGGCGGGTCAGCTGGCCATCGAGTGTTCACAGCGTGGACTCTGCAACAGCTTCCAGGTTTCAGCCGCTCAGCGATTCACTTATTTATTTATTCATTAATTTTTTTAGTAGCCACAGTACTCGATTTCTGAGGGCTGGTATACTAAACTATGTAAGTTGTGTCTGGAAGGGTCATGATGTGTGAAATTGAGAACATGTCAGCTAGGCAGGGCACGTTGAAGCATTGTACGGCGACCAGCAAGTGCTGGAATAGTAACATGGTTGTTTCGCAGGTGTTCGTCATTACCGTGGTCAAACACCTTTTGAATTGTGCCAGGAACTCCTGGGTGCTGACACTTATGACGCCAAGTGTTTCCACGGCCACTGCGTAAAAAGCTGTGCGATTCATTTTTTTTTCATTCGTTCATTCCCACTTCTTTCAGTCATTCATTCATTCACCCACTGACTACAGTTGTTGGCATATTTTACCATGTTTTATTCTGTGATATGTTACACGGGTCTATGGGGCATCTCAGTGGTTGTTGTAGTAGAAGTAGTAGTATTATTATTAGTTTTTGTTGTTGTTGTTGTAGTCATTCAACACGTGTTACACTGACACTGGCCTGTGGGGCGTCTATTTGGTATCCGATGGCTCCACGGTCGACTCTGCAGTCAACGCGGTGCTCTCCGAGTGGCAGAGGCTCGCCAGTTCTTCCCTGAGTGAGTATGAAGTCTCCAGAGCCAAGAACCTGCTGCTGACAAACATGCTGCTGATGCTGGATGGCTCGACGCCTATCTGTGAGGACATTGGCCGACAGATGCTCTGCTACAGGCGTCGACTGCCGCCCAACGAGCTCGCGCTGAGAATCAACGCGGTCACCATGCGGGACATACGTCGTGTTATTAGTCAGTACGTCCTGGACAGACCCCCTGCTCTGGTTGGCATCGGACCGATTGCACGTCTGCAGACATACCACCACATCGCTAGTACTATCAACTGAACTCGTTTTCCCGGGGACAGTTCAATAGTTTGAAAGGACACTCCTCCGGGCAGTATTTCTTGAGCGAATGAATGTATTCAATATTCTAGCCTGCTGCCCAGAGATCATGCCACATAGGGGGGGGCCCTGCGAGAATGTTTCCTGGGCCCCGCTGTGGCTCTTGCCAGGCCTGTTAGTGATAAGGTTCGGTAAAATTGCATTTTTGGCCATAGCAGACCTTGGCTATGGTGGCGCTTGGCTATCGAGATCCTTCGATATTGCGGATTGGTACCTGACCAAATCTGGATTAGTGTCTCTTCTGACTGGTGACCACTTTTCACTTTTCGCAGTTGAAAATGGTTTCAAAAGCACAACTTGATGGGTAACCCCCCCCCAAAAAAAAATTACAACAGAATTCAAGAATATCCAAGTTCTGCACTCTGTTGCAAGTTTGATACTCTGTTTTCATTTGTCATTGACAGCTATCTGTTTATAATGGGCGACTTCACTTTTTGACTTTCGCTGAGCCTTTTTGCTGCGCCAAAGCTAAAGCTGAACGCTAAAGTCTGTACTTAGACCAAAGTTCAACTAAACGATTAAAAATGGCGCAAAACCGGTATACCTAACGGGAAATAAATCAACCAGTTATGCTTGGATTTGCTTACTTAATTGTGCCTCGCACGCAGATGATGTAATTACGTAACGTCTTACGTCATTATGTAGCCATTACGGCGTCTATCCGAATATCCATACGTATAGAACTGTAAATAGTCGCTATGTTTTCACTCAGCTAAAGTCAGAAGTCGAAGTGGATATTCCGGCTCAGTGAAATCACTTCACTTTTTGACTTAAGTAGGTACCGATGACCCAAAAGATTTCTAAAATCTGGAGGCCAGGAGCAACTAAGCGCTGACCAAATTCGTGTAGGCAGATTGCTACACGATACCAGTGCTCTTGTGCTGGTTTCGGCTTCATAGCCGACTACGGCTTTATAACCATCTACTTACAGCTTTATAGCCGTAAACAGACAGCTGTCTACGGCTTTATAGCTGCTACCTGTAACCTTGTGGTTACATTCGAGGATGCGCATTGGGCCGAGTTATACGGCCTCAGCGCTGGGCAGGTTTAAGAGCCTGTCCACCCCGAAGGTAAGGTAAGGTAAGGACACGAGCACAGGGGCCGGAGCAGATCCCAGTCAGCCCACACGCGACGTAGTCATAAACCCAGTGGTAGGCTGCCATTGTTTAACACCACGCCCGCAGTTATCTTCCCAGCCAGAGAGCGTCACCGGCGCACCGCCCTTTGACCGTTACCAAATTATACTGCTTAGTTTCAGAGGCACGTGTGTAAACAACTTGCCCAGAGTCGTTACCTGGCAGTGCACCAGGCATGAGTCGAACCAGGGACCTCGTGGTCACCAGTTCAGCATGCTACCGTTACACGACCAAGCCACGTATGCATTAAGTTACCTCCGCCAAGGAGGTAAGGTTTTCGCCACACTTTGTTTGTCTGTTTGTTTGTGTGTGCGTTAGCAAGATAACTCGAAAAGTTATAGACGGGTTTTTCTGAAATTTTGACGGTATGTCGGGCATGGCACAAGCTACAGGTGATTCAATTTTGGGGGTGATCCAGCAGGAATCCTGGATTCTGGATCACTTTGAAATTTTCGTTACCATTGCGTTAAAGGGGCATAAGGGAACCGCTGGCAAAGCGAAGATGGTGACGCCACCTGGCAAATAGCTTTGCCTTGGCGGAGGTACCTGCGGGCTACGACTGCTGTCTAGTTGAGTACTGTGCATACTAAATGCAAGTATATTATTGTTACGTCCCGGTCTGCAATTGCAAAATGAACTTGCAAGTGCACTGTCGTCTGACAACACCGACCTGCAGCCAGAGTCGGTGGTTTACAACACAGCTGCTAGTCATCGGCTTTCGCAGATCTTGCAACAAAGACTGGTTTGACGACCAAGAGACACTGAAGCCTGTCAACTACTGGACGACATGCATTGGAAGCACCTGGCGTGGATCAACGACAAGGACAGCAGTGCCAAGAAATCTGCTTGTGCAGCTGCACGCAGTGCCGCACAGAAAAGACTGCGCCAAATGAGTCCTGGTGGTCGGCGACGGCGGAGCTGATCCAAGACGCAGCAGATCAACATGACATGAAGTTGTTCTACGATGGATTCGAGGCAGTTTGTGGTCCCAGGGACACGGGCAGCATCTCAGACCGCTCGCGGGATGGCACGACCGTCTCACTGTCCTGAACACTTTCACGTGGTTGTCGACCAACCAACCACGTTCGACCCTTTAGTGTCGTCAAGAGTTACCTGTTTGGGATACTGATGACAAATTGACGCGGCCCCAGATATCTATGAAGTCATAGATATCTGGGGCCCCCGATCAGGGGGGGGGGCTTTCAAAGCCCCCCCTGAAACTGAAGCACGTTTGGTTTTCAGACATTCAATGGAAGGCACAAATGTGCACCAAAAATTATTAAAATCTGTCAATCCTTCTTCAAGTCACAATCGATAATGTTGAGAATGTTTTTTGATGTATTTCTGTTCATTTCAACTCATATTTTATTGGTTCTGTTTTCCCCAGGTAGTGCAGAAGCAGACACTGGGTGAAGTGGAATACTGAATGGTCATTTGATGGCCATTTGTGCCAGAAATAACTGTACCAACAAGAAATTTGAGCTAATGCTCACGAAACGCGCAAAAGCCTATAGCAGTTCCTCTTTGCAAACTGTCAGTCTGTCTCCAGCCATTTCATCGTAGTTCATTCTTGGATTTTGTGCTGCAGCAGAAGATCGCAAACATTAATAGTAAACAGCATGTCTGTACCTATTTGCAATCATTTTCACGCTACACCAGATAATTGCGGTAACATAACCACTTTTTAGGAGGGGTAGCCGTCTTTGACGCCCGCCTGCGCCGGGCTCCATGAACCTAGGGGATCGGGACCTAGACTGCTGAAATCTACGTTTAATGCTGAAAATTTTATATGCAGGTTGTCTTGGTCTAACTCCAGCCATTTCATCGCAATTCAGCACTGAAATGTGCGCAGCATCCAAATATTGCAAAAAATTCACTAAATAACCCCTTTTGGGAAGGTTCAGGGTCATTCAAGGTCATCCATGTTGATAAATTTAAAAAGCCTGTCACCAGTGCTTGTTATGATAAGCAGCATGTCTGTGCCTACCTGCAACCGTGTTCACGCTACGCAAGATAACTGCGGTAAAATAACCACTTTTTAGTGGGGTAGCTGTCTTTGACGCCCGCCTGCGCCAGCCTCCTTGAACCTAGGGGGTCGGGACTTGAACTGCTAAAATCTACGTTGAATGCTGAAAATTTCATATGCAAGTTGTCTTGCTCTATCTCCAGCCATTTCGTTGCAATTCAGTGTTGAAATGTGCGCTGCATCCAAAAATTGCGAAAATTCACTAAAAACCTCTTTTTGAGGGGTTCAAGGTCATTGATGTTGATAAATCCCAAAAGCCTGTCACCAGTGCTTGTTATGATAAGCAGCATGTATGTACCTATCTGCAACCGTTTTCACATTATTAGAGCCAATAATGGCAAAATGACGTCTTTTTAAGGGGGTACCCCTCTTTGACGCCCTCGTTCGGGGGGGAACCCCTGCACCCAGTGGCACGAAATTTTGTCACGATAAACTAGAGACCTTGGGGCAGCCCATAGTGAAGATTTTGTGATCCTAGCTTGCACCGTTTTGATCACGCGTGTGACAGACGGACAGACGCCAAGATGATGGCTAACACGCACGAAGCGCGAAGCATTCTGCTTTCGCGCATAAAAATTATTACAATCAGATATCCCTTGTTCAACTGACAATCAATAACGTTCGGGATGTTTTTCCAGACACAGTGTATAACTTTAAAACACCACGTAGCAATAAAAAAGAAAAGAAGAAAATGAACATTATACAATATTTCAAATCCGCCTAGAATAAAGACAAGTAAAAAAACAATATCATCATGGTGAATAATTAGTTGCTTGTAGCTGGTTTTATCAGCCTTGCAGCTTGTTTGACTGCAAATACAGAACGAAGGCACATTGACAGAATTTAGCAATATAAAAACAACAGTGGTCGGAACATGTTGACATGAAATAAGATATGTTCTAATAATAGCCACAATGATGCCAAGTAAATCAGAATTCCCACACAAGAAAAAAAATCAATTATTGCTATTGATGTGACTGTTACTGGACAAATCAATGAATAAAACAAGCAAGAGCTAATTAAAAGTAATCTATGGAGTCCAGGTGTATGCCATGTTGTGAAATTTTCAGTCATATCAACACATCCATATATGCACATAAAAGAAATCTGCAAATACGCTGTGTCTCAAAAAAACATCCCCAACATTTTCCACTGTAACTTGAAAAGCAATTATCAGATTTTGATAATTTTTGGTACAAATATTCCTGATACAACTTGCCATCAAATGGCCGTTCAGTTTCCCACCTCACCCAATGTATGCTTCTGCACTACATGGGTAAAGCAGATCAAGCGAAATATGCATTAAAATAAACATTAAACCTGAAAATATTCACAACATTATCGATCGTACCTTGAACAAAGATTAGCAGATTTTAATAATATTTGGCGGAAATATTTCTGACACAACTGGCTATTAAATAAGTGTTTTAGTTTTCACCTCACACAACGTCTGCTTTTGCACTACCTGGGGAAAGTAGACCAAGCATAATACGTGTTAAAATGAATGAAAAAACGTCGATAAATTCCATCTATCCTAATCTGTGGGCCCCAACAGCCGGTCTATTACAGATCTACCAGATAAAGTTTAAGTCCAGAAGTGACTGGTACAGCCTGCATTGGTCTGAAGCAGAACTTTGTCAATACTGCTGTCAATGAATGGAGAAAGTGTCTCCTTGCCTGTGTTCGCACAGTGGGCAAACACTTAAAGCAATTTTACTGCAGACAGTTAAAAAATGGACAACTGAATGAAATGTCTTCCAAGGTGTAAGAAATTTGAACAAAGTGCATCTTTACACGTTTTGTTAATTAAAGGTCCATGGCCACGGTCAAACTCACTCGCGCAATTTCTGTAGATTTAAATTAGACATTTAACCTCGCATATATAATATGTCGATTTGAGCTTCATAAATATATGAAGTTAATGCGTGAATTCAAACGAAACGCGGCATTACGTTACGTTATGCGAAATATTCTAATCTATCAGTGCCCGCACTGACGTCACGACCCTAGCCCATATAGATCATCATTCTAGGCTAGGCCATAGCCTATAGACGACACGAATATTAATTCATGACGTCTATAGGCTAAACTCATGACGTCACCGCAGGTCATCATGGCGGCACGTTTTTTATGTCGTTTTCGTAGATCGTCGACTTCAAAGGTAAATTTTTCCGTGTTGACTAAACGCTGAACGCCGATATTACTGTCAAAGTTATCATAAAATTCTGCACTTTCAGGAAAATTGATAAAATGTATATGTTAATTTTGGTGACCACAGACCTTTCAGCAATCATATCGCATTGGATAAAAGTTATATTTCACTAGTTGTGCTTTCCCCAGGTAGTGCAGAAACAAACGTTGGGTGAGATGGGAATCCAAATGGTCATTTGATGACAAGCTGTGTCAGGAATATTTGTACCAAAAATTATCAATATCTGGTGATTGGTTTTCAGGTTACAGTCAAAAATGTCAGGGATGTTTTTATTGAGACACAGTGTACAAATTAACAAATCCTGTACAATGCAGGGCTAAGCACCATGAAAAAGTTATAGATGTTATCGTCAGATCCATATACTACCACTGTTATGTACTATTTCTGTTTAACAAGCACTTTACTAATGATAAAAACAATGATTAGTAAATCAACCAAGCACCAAGCTAAATGTTCAAAATACACAACACTGCACTTAAGCACCATCTTTAAAATGTACACATTTAGGAATAAATTACAAACATAAATAATGTTTTATAGTTCAAATAATACAGACAATGCAATCACCTGAGATGTTACGACATTTACAGATAATACAAGGCAAACCAGGAGAAAGACACATGACTGAAAACTGGACTGGAATGAATGTGAAGTTAACAGATAAACAAGTAATAAAAATAAACTAACTTGGAATTATTTGGAAATCACAAATCTGATTTCATAATGTGCAAGACAGATGCAAATGTCAGTTCACTTTTTAATCTATGGATAAGAAGTAAGCTAATCGGATTCGGTTCTTAGCGCATGTCAGATTAAGCGGATGTTGATTAGAAAAAAGATAATCCTACTTCTTGACAAAACATGAACTCACGTACTGTGACCAGCTGACAAACTTGTTAGTATTTTTGGTACTAAATGACCATGCAAAATTCCACCAAAATTAATTCATAACTTTTTGAGTAATCCTGTGAACATGGAAATGAAGAAAAATTATAGAACTGGGTAATAATACTGTTTCCTACTTCATTCGATAAAGTTAAGAAAGAATAAGTGCAGAAATATTCATTCAAAGTTCCATTCAAAGTGCCTCAGATTCGGCCACTGGCTGACATTGTGCACTTTGAAATATTCACATACTTACTTACTTACTTACAAACAATTACAGAGCTACAGATGATGACAAAATTCAATGAAGCTACAACGACAGACAAGAATTTATATCGATCATCAGTAAGCAATGAATAAAACAAAGAAGTACTAATTAAAAGCAATCTATGGGGTCCAGTTGTATGCCATGTCATGAAATTTTTAGTCATATCAATACAGCAGAGACATTTTTGTGCAATGACTTTTTTGTCATTAACACGGAAGTAAGTAAAATCTGAGTAAAAATCTACGGATCACACCTGCTGCCAACTACTGTCCATGTTCCAGTTAGGAACATGTGCTGAATACAAATAGAACCAACCCGGATATGTTTCTTGGTTTGGAGTTTCATTAAGATCAGTTGAAAAATGTGGGAGCAGTGGGGGGGTCGAAATTTTGGCCTTCCCATTGACTTGGCACATCGTTTATACAACAGCTTGTTGCTACCGCACAAGCCGTGATCAAAATAACTTGTCAGCTGAACTGAACAGTGACGACAGCGACAAGCAGTCCGACTGTCGTGGCCTATAAAACACTGACATCGACAAACAGCCGTAAAAAAATGCATCGGCAGAATTCACGAATTAGAAAAATGCCCTTGGTTTCGGCACCAACGTGCTCTGGACGTTTGGTTTACCGGAACAGTCAAGACCACTCTGAAAATGAAAATAAACACAGCACTTAATATTACGGACATGCTACCAAAAACTCTATTACAATACTACTCGGGTTACAATATCACGTGGGGAAGGAAAAAGTGACAGCCCGTAGCTATTTGCAAGCTGTTAATGACAATTACAGAAATTGCCATACAAACCAGCAGAAAAATCTGAGCACACACGACAGCATTATCAAATAATATCACAGTGCAACATGGTAGTGCTGACACTGTTGTAAGGGCGATGAACGTTAAGTATAGCAAATGGCATTTGGGGGGAGGGGGTCCTGTAACTCCGAAACCCCTTAACCGATTTCCATAAAACTTGGCATAAGTGATCACATCAACCAACCAACCCCACGTCCAAAATTTGGTTACAATCGGTTGAAAGGGGGCGTGGCTGCGCATGCGCAAAATTCGGCGTTAGGTGTCTTGTGCACGGCTGCAGACCAGCCTGTTAGACCGACCAATGCCGCTAATGGCTCAAACAAAGATTAAAATTTTTAAAATTTACCCTTTTTATGCCCCAATTTTTAAAAATTTGCATTACGACCTATAAGGACATCAAAGCAGTGTAACTCGGTCCCCATAAAAGATAACTGCACACTGTTTGCAAACAACCCCTCTATTTTCGGACCCGGGCTATCCGATGGTGTCATTTAAATTTCTCCCATGATGACCCCTGTTGCCATGGCAACTAACTATTCTTATTCGAAGACAAAATTGTCTGCAGCAGATATTGTTACATCACACATATTTTTTCCTTGCACCAACTTCCTTTACCCGCCCGGAGGTATTCTGAAAACAGTAAATAAATTTATTGTCATAAAATCAAATACCAAAAATTCTGACAAAAGTCGACTAAACAAAACATCAAAAATCAAAGCAAAAAACTTTAACAGTTTACAAAGCTATGTAACGGCGATATGTGTCACTCATATTGCCCTGTTGAAGTTGAAGTTTTTTGCTCTGATTTTACATTAGTTGAGTAACCCGCCACGTCATGCTTACAGAAAACAAAGCATGTCGAGACAATATCAGAGGTACTCTATCCAATACTACGCCTGCCCTGTCACTACAGCTGATGCAATCCAGGTACTTACAGCAAAGTCGTAGTACGGTCCAACGGTGAACTGCGACGCGTCCATGTTAACATTCGCAGCGTCGATCTTTGACGCCACAATAGTTGTGCTCGGCGGAGCAAACGACGTAAAGGCAAACGGCACTCCGCAAGAATCGGTCGTCGTTCTTGCTGCTGTACCATTGCACAACTGGCAGCACACACAAAAACTAAGCGTTAATCGTTCAATCTGCAGATGGCAGCACATATAAGTGAATACGAAACACTACGATCATCATCATAATCATTTCTGGCAAGCACCACTAAAGAGTGCGTAGCGCCGAACGTAGACATCAATCTCCAGAGTGGACGGTTCTGAGCCAAGTCAACTGCGTCGTCCTTATTGAGGTCGCTGGATTTCAGATCCTGCTGAATGGTTTTCATCCATGTAATACGAGGACGTCAATAATAATGCTAAATAAAAAAGGGTTAATACTACAAAAAATGCCAATAAAAAGTGAGCGAGTAGAGTTTAGCATTCTACCCGACACAGTGCACATACACATAATGATGAAACACACAGTTTAATCTGTACACTAAACACAAAAACGAGCTAAACCTAAAACTGCAAGAACTCTCTATTTAAATGTGGTCCTTGGTCCTGTCCTTGTCCTTGAAGGTCAAGTCCTTGGTCCTGGCCTTGAAGGTCTAGTCCTTGGTCCTGTCCTTGGCCTTGAGTCCTTGTTAACATCCCTGCCTGTTACACACCAAGAGACTATCTGTTATTGATTTTTTGTTCTCTTCGTGCTAATTTTCTCTTCTGACAGACACATTAGATTAAGAAAGCCATATAGATCAACTATTCCTTTATCTTATCACACATGTAAGTATAAATCAAACTAATCAGCAACAGTATCAGATTCGAATTCAGCTTACCCCATTTAGGCCAGACACACTTATGGGAACTGACGTGGCAGGCCATTTACTTCTACGGGCTGGATGCGCGGCGGCCTGTCAAACAATCAACACAGCCAAAGCATTCAAGACGAAAATATTACTCTACAGTAATGCCATCAAGTCGTGACAGTTGTGGCACCGGAAAATACCATTTAAAACACTAGAAAGCAGTCACAGCCCACATACCTCCACCAACGCCATGCTATTCACCAGGTTGCAACACCATATTCGGTTTGACAGCGGTTTCCGTTATGCCCCCTTTAAAGCAATGGTAACGAAAATTTCAAAGTGATCCACAATCCAGGATTCCTTCCGGATCACCACCAAAATTGAATCACTGGTAGTTTTTGCCATTCCCGACGTTCCCAGAAAATTTCAGAAAGATCCGTCCATAACTTTTTGAGTTATCTTGGTAACAGACAGACAGACAGACAAAGTCTGGCAAAAACATAACCTCGTTGGCAGAGGTAATAAGTCGGCAAAAACTGTTGAATCTATTCACAGGTGGAATCGGGGCAGTCTTAAAAATCTTGACAAGTGGCTCACTTACTTTCTCTTTGGAAGTAGACAAACGGGAGAAAAAAACTTTGTCCTTTGCCCCAGCGGAGTTTTCGTTGGAGTGTCATTTACCTAGTTGGTTAATCAAAATAACGTAACATGCATCGTCAAACGAATCGGAGACATGTTAGTAGAACACGTAAGAGCATTTATTTATAGAGTTTGTCAGCACGGACAGCAGATGGCCGCAATCAGTTGACTACCTTGCGCAGTTTACTCCGCATTTTTGTCGACGTATTTCCGGCAAAACGTTTGGTGCCTGCTGGCTTGCTGCCAAACGTGACTTCCTCTTCCATCTGTAAAAACCGTAAAATCAGTCATATGGAATACTAAATGCACATGATTATTGATGAAAACCCAGTGCTCCAGAAAGTAGTACAAACATTCATCATATTGCAAAAACTGTTATCTTCATGAAACCAATACAATACGCAATCAAGCAGAGGAGATGTTATGTAGTAATAAAACACCAAAATGCTTAACTACTCATGAATGAAAATGTCAGCAAGCAACATCTAATAAAGTTTGTCAGCACGGACAGCAGATGGCCGCAATCAGTTGACTACCTTGCGCAGTTTGCTCAGCGGTTTTGTCGACGGATTTCCGGCAAAACGTTTAGTGCCTGCCGGCTTGCTGCCAAACATGACTTCCTCTTCCATCTGACGGGCTTTCTGCTGTTGCTGTAACAAATACATTCACAGCACAGCACGTAAGTACGTCATAAAAAACTAAAGATAAATCAAAGACAAATGCTCGATGTGAGCACTGTGTCCGGAGCTGATCCCGATCGGTGCTAGTCAGCCAGGCTCAAACATAAACCCGGTATGGGCCGGTAGTAAGCTGCCGTTACTGCCTACCCGGCCCGCGGCTGCTACCAAATTATACTGCTTGGTGACAGAGGCACATGTACGTGAACAACTTGCCCACTGATCAATAACCGGGTCGAGAGTCAAACCAGCAACCTTGCGGTCACCGCCACACAGTACCTGGTAGATAATAGGTTAAAGGAAATCTACAGCCCACCCAGAGATATGGAACATCAATTGCTACCCAAAACTAGTGAGCGGGACCTGCCTTGAACCCAGTCAGATAGGTCAGTCAGTACTAAGTTGACCTATCCCTAAAAAATAGGAGGCTGAGTTGACCTGGGTATAGCAGTATTGCAGTGGGTTGACCTGTCCGCAGTCACCAATCCAAGTACTAACCACTTAACAGTGACCAATACTTTATCGTACACCAATAGCTAAGGGACAGGCGCCTGTCGCTGTTGGGACACTTTGCACGAATGCCTGATGAAACAGATGCAAAACAGATCTTAACAGCTTCCTCCGCAGAAAACTGGACGAGACCACTGGGACGTCCTCATATTACATGGATGAAAACCATTAAGCAGGATCTGAAATCCTGCGAACTCAATATGGACGACGCAGTTGACTTGGCTCAGAACTGTCCACTCTGGAGATTGATGTCTACGTTCGGCGCTGCGCACTCTTAGTGGTGCTTGCCAGAAATGACGAATGATGATGAATGATGAATAGCTAAGCCCTTACCACTACGTAAGTTAAAAGTACATACTGTATGTATTCCTTTATTTTGATGAGCTCCATTAACAAAGAAATATGATGACGACGTGTCCACAATTTCCAAACATTCGCTAGTAACTGCAACAAATAACACAGGTCGGTCCAGGGACAGTATTTAATGCCAGAAATGCAATGCTAACCCGCTGCATTTTTTCATTCTCCTTGTCAGCAGCGTAGTCGGTATGCTGCTTCTTGACAAAGTCGCCAAACGTCTGGCCATAGACGGAGAACGTTTTGCCACTTGCCTGCTGCCACTCCTCGATCAATGCACTCACATTCTGCTCCACCTTAACACACCAGCCACGATACATAAATTGTCATAATCAATCAAATCAATCGATAAGCAAATTTGTAAGGCACCCCTGAAAGTGCTCTCAGAGGCATGGATCTGCTACAAGTAAACAGGATTAAGGTACAATGCCAATAACCAACAGCACTCTCTCAGAGCTCTGTAACAAACTCATGTGCTCAGTGTTCATCTCCATTTCCAAGGCCCTGAGCCAGCATCGCAATGAGTGTAAAAGCCCAAACTGCATCACGCCGACTTTGCGACAAAGTCTCGGACACAAATTACGAAAGTCCGTGACACAAATCACGTTGACTTCCGTGATTTGCGTAGCGGACTTCCGTGATTTGTGTTCGCGACAAAGTCGTGGACTTTACTCGTGCACTGTAACAGACTAAATTCCATTAGAACAACACAAACGGGTTTGTCGCGGACTTGTCACAAACATCTTGACATATCGAGATGGTTTGCATCCGCAACTTTCATGATTTCTGTCGGTGACTTTCACCGAAACTTCACGATTTGTCACTGTTTAAGTCCGCGACTTTCCCCGCGGGGAAGTTTTGGTGAAATTCGTCGTAGTGGAATTTGGGCTAAACACAGCTCCATTAGAGCTGCTCCAATATATGGAAAGAGGGCCAGAACACTGCTTTCCCGGTGGTTAGGGTGGTACCAAATCATACTGCTTGGTGACACAAACACACGTGTGAACAACATGCCCAGGGTTTTTACAGGGGGGGCAGTGAGTGAACCAGCGACCTTACGTTCGATCACTAGTACGACACGATACTGTTCGACTATCAAGCCATACACAAGTAGGCACAATCAAAAAACCACATCCTTGTTCAGAACAAGGTGTGCTAATATCACCGTTTTCAGAAATTATGCAAAAAGTGGGTTTTGGAAACGTCCCGTTACCGTCTGCTAACTACAGTGGGCGACTTCACTTTTTGACTTAGACTTTCGCTGAGTCTTTTCGCTGAGTGAAAGCTAAAGCTGAATGCTAAAGTCTGTACTTAGACCACAGTTCAACTAAACTTTGGTCTAAGTCTACTGACTTAGACCAAAACGATTAAAAATGGCGGAAAACAGGTAAACCTAACAGGAAATAAATCAACCATTTACGCTTGGACTTGCTTATTTAATTGTGCCGCGCATGCAAATTACGAAAATACGTAACATTTGACGTCATTGCATATTTATTATGGCGTTTATTTTTGATACCAGACTGCTTAAATTTACTAAACTATCCGTACGCATAGGACTGTAAATAGTCGCCATGTTTTCGCTCAGCTATAGTCAAAAGTTGAAGTGGATTCAGACTCCACGAAAGTTAAGCCCTAAGGGCTAAAGCTATCTCTTCCATGCAAATCGAACCGACTTTAGCCAGGTTAGTTCGGCTCAGCTTTGGTCTAAGTAGGTACTTTTGGACTCAGCGAAATC
>Ga0209367_1000675_pt1 | contig 36579 bp, 18 predicted proteins | sample WorMetLIZISLAND2_FD_187412 | JGI IMG/M metagenome (GOLD analysis project Ga0209367, IMG submission 187412) | Marine gutless worms symbiont microbial communities from Max Planck institute for Marine Microbiology, Germany - Olavius geniculatus... ... | reverse complement strand
GAACCAACAACGTCAGTTACGAAATCATTAAATGTTATAACGCCAACGTTTGAAGTTGAACGAACTGTTGATTAGCAACATCATAGTCAGAAGTTACAGCAGATGTTCAAAGTGTTGTCCCTTTACTAGAACACAGGCCCGGAGACGTCTTCTCCATTCGTCGATTGCGTCATCGACAACGGTCTGCGGTAGGCCAGACCAGACCTCCACCAAGCGCTGCTAACCTAAGCTGGCACCCCGTTTTATGAAATATCGTAAGCCCGTAACATACTACGATATTGAGTACCTTTTGACGATTTTCTCAGCTAATCATTATTATTATTAGGCACAGTTTGTTGGAGTTATTTCAAAACGTAATAGGGGTCCGGTTTTTTTGAGACACAGTGTATATACACACAACATCCGACACATCCGATCCTGTCTCCAAATATTCACTGTAGATGCAGATCCCTGTATTAATATTCTTTGCGTCGACGAAGCACGTCAGGGGAATCAAGTGACGTTATATATTAACTTCCGGCAGAAACGCCTGGCTGCGCGCACGCGCGGACGAAACCGGAAACCGATTTGTAAACCGACGACGTACGGTACGTCGGAAGATTGAACTGCTGCCGGTCACTCGGACTTAAGACGCGTACAGAACGACATAACTGAACTGAGTTAAAATAAACGTCTTCTTCTTTTCCATAATGTACACATTTTCCTGCGGTAATGTCGTCCACTGGTCAGTTCAGTTCAACTACGTCGCTCTGTACGCGCCTTTACGTAATCGACAACCGCCGTCAGTACTCAATTGACGTGTGCTAAAAGCGACAGAAAAAATAATCTGTCTAACGAATTTTATTTCATTTTATTTTATTTCTGTCGCTTTAAACACGCCTTTCGTCTGAAGTTCATTGGTGGCATGTTACAGGTACAATTTTTTGACATCCAAAAATTTAGCGGTGCAAGGGGCATTATTGCCCCTCGCCCCTGCCCTTCCTCTGTTACTTTGCCACTGCCTATGGGCTGGTACATCGTACAGTCATTGGGCAATCTAACGAGAAATATCAGCACATAATGTCAGAATACATACGTACAAAATTGTTCAGTTTGCGACTTTGTTGGCGTATAATTAGGCCTAGGCCTTATCAAGCGATCGTAAAATAACCTGCAAAAGTCAGCGACAAGAAAGCTGCAGAAGCCGTGCCTGTAAAATGACGCCGGTTGTAGCAATGTAAGAGAGTCGTGTATATAGAATAATCAGACTTAGCGGACAAAAGACGAGATCAGGAGTTTCAAAACGTATTAGCAGCAGCAGCAGTTCGGTGACTCTGCATCAGGGGGGAGTTGGAGAAGTCTGCGGATCCCCCCAAGGATTTATGATTTTAATTTTTTGCTATAAATCGTACTTTTGAAACAGTGTTACTGCTATAGGAACAATATTTACGCAGACTAAAACCCTCAGGGGCCCCCAGTAATTACTGAGATCACTCCCCAATAATTTACTGAAATGACACTACTGCTTTATTGCGTTGAAGAGAGTAGTTCGAAAGCAGAGCTTTGAAGCAATAGCAAGAGTTGGTTTTTGAGTTGGAGGCGTGGCTTAGCGGTAACGCGTTTGATTCGATCAACGAAGTTACTCTACGCCGGACCGGGTTAGTACTGGGATGGGTGACTGCCTGCGGGCAGGTAAACCATCTCGATATGTAACCAGCCGTTTAGGTCAACTCAGCCTTCCATCCCTCATGGGGTAAGTAAACTAAGTACCGGCCTATTTGGCTGGCGTTAAGGCGGGGCGCGTTCACCTGTGTCGGGTGGCACGTAACACGGTGGGATCCCATACGGCAGGTGACGCTCCGTAGCAGCTACGGAGCGTCACCTGCCGTATGAAGTTGCTTTCATTAAGAGCTATAACACCACCACCACCAAGACGTCGCAAGCTATATAGCGCACTGCAAGGCGCCACAAAGTCCACGTCGTAACATCTCTACATGTACACAACACGATCAATCAATCACTCATAGCCTAGGACCGACCGCTAGCTTGATTGCATCAGATACACGCCGATCGACCTATCCGTCAAAGATGCCACTATCACCGCCAACAACGTTGGTCGGTTTAAGCATTTTCCGCCCCGCTAAACGATAACCGGACACTTCAAACACAAAGGCGCGGAACATTTTAGGTTCGAAGTGTCTCAATTGTTTAGTGGGTCCGAAGTGTTTTCGGTCCTAGGTCCGAAATGTCTCTCAATTTTTTTTCCGATAGGTCCGAAGTAAGCCCCTTAGCAGTTGCGCAAGGTGTCATCTCTTTACTTACCCAAAACGCATTTAGGTCTTATAGTTATGAACAAGCTAATAAATTCTTTCCCACCCCAAGTTTTTCTGCTCCAACATCGTTTTCCTTTCTGATTCGCTGTCGCAGTAGCTTAGTTTGATAAAATAATTAACATTTTATAAATGTTTTGTCCCGAGCGCAGTGTGTGACATAAAAAGTTATTAAAATAGTACGAATGTCTGAAAAAAAATTGCCGCCCTTTGTAAAATTTGTTGTCCTAGTCGCCCGCTTAGTCAGCCTCTGCACGAATCCACCACTGAAATTCAGCAGCAGCAGCCGCCGCAGCAGAGGGCGCAGTAAATAGAGAAAAACGGTGGGTTGCAATACAGATTAGAAGATATTGCATGTATGATCCGATCACAATATATTTGGCCGGTGGTGTCCAGGGTCACAAGACTGTGCAGATTGCGACCCCGGCGCAGTTTGTAATGGACACTTCGACCGCGCGCACTAAAGCTGTCCGATCTCTTTCTGTCTGCAATTCTCCTCCGGACACCGGCATTACGGATAATTCCACAACTTTTCCGGTTTTTTGTGTGTGTGGTGAAAAAGAAACAGGCGCTGCCCTTCACCATTTTTGTTGTGTTACAAGGACAATCTCGTTCTCGCACTTCTATGTGCGTAAACTATTCATTTTGCGGACTCGTTGCTGTAGCGAAGGCGTTCATGATTATTGCGTTTCTTCTCATCCTTTCGAATTTGCGTCTATTATTAACGCAATTAACTAGCTAATTTTTATCCGTGATTCACCTTAACTATATTTTTCAAATGCAAAACAAAAATGTTTTAGCACGGCCTTTGTTCACAATTATAGGCCAATTTACACGACGCCGACGCGACTTAGATCTATCTCAACTCAACAGCTAAGTTGAGTTGATTTGCGTCGTAGATGCCTACTGATCTAGGCCTGTGACCTTTTCGACGCTAAATTTGCTTTTAAACGACGTAATAATATTATTATAACGATTTACGCATCCAGTGTACGTATATAGAAGTTGACCGTTGACTTCAATATTCGACGCTGCAATCTGACTGTGGTCACAAGACCAGTGTCACCACAGAGGTCAACACGAGTAGCGACAACGTCTGCGATTAACCGTACTAAAGCAGCAGAAAAGAGGTGCGCGGATTCTGCAAATTTCAGCCAACTGTGACAGCGCTGTTCTTTTATTACAACCGCAAACGACTTATAGTTCTAAGCGGACCGTAAAATGAGTATCAGCAGTCTTACAGTTCAGTGACAATTGCAGATTGACGACTGTTTGTGGCGTGTGCGACGCTAGCAGCTTAGAAGTATAGCCACCGGTCAGTCTGCATGCACTGTTCAACGTGCAATGACATCCAATATGAAGCGAATGAACCCTTGCTTGCTCATCTAAATGCATCGTTTTTACGCCACTGATGTAAAAGACTGTTTTCAACAGCAAGACTTTTCATGCAGCATCAAATTGAAGTCAAAGTAGGTATACTTTTAAGATTACTTACTTACTTACTTAATCAGATATGGCCTAGCTGCAGTGAATTCGCGGATGTGCGGATTTGCATGATCCGCGCGCGGACTGTCGGTCCGCGGACCGCGCGCCATCTCTGAAGAAACAGACAGTGAGACTGACGCGGTTTCTCGGTCTATGGTGATGCATAGCGACGCAGAGATGGAAATAGCGATGAGAAGACGAACGCGATCGATGCAGACCGAGAGAGCGCCTCGTGAGAAATCAGACATCGCAAAACACATCCCGTGTACAGGCGACGTACATGCGTTATGAGTCCGTATTTATGGCTTAGCATACTCGCGATAGGCCAAAAGTGATTGACACCGGTGATATTTATCTTAAGTCAAAGTCAAATGACTTCTACCAAATAAAAGTCAAAGTCAAGACTAAATGATTTGTGAAAATCAAACATCGCTGCAGGAATGGCACGTTTTTGGTATTCGAGTTTCCTGTCTTGTTTGCATTTTTTTACTTATCGGTGTATCATTTTCATCAAATAACGTCATTCGTCCTCTGCCCATGTAATCACGTTTTATTTTCATTCGAGTAAGTTGTAATGTCGTCACAATTAACTAACGACGAACGCTGCTTGATTCACAGTTAGCGTGCACAGAAACACAGAGGTTTTAAAAAAAATTAAGAAACAGGTTTTAAATAAATTTGCACATAAAAACTGCTAATAATTAACAGAAAATGTTAAAATTGTTCAAATACATCCAATGTTTTAAAATTTATTTGGCGTCATATTGACGTAGTTGAAAAGGGTGTCACTTTTTCGGCCCAGCGAGTAGTTGTCCTGACTTGTCAATAGAGCAGACGTCCGCTGCGCAAGGGCCGGAAGACGCCGTCGCATTGAACGTGACTGAAAAAAACGCCAAGTCAACGTCTCCAAAGTGTCTTTACACAGCCTTTATCATCACTCTACTGTTGTTAGCGAAAAATATTCTTTCCGACACAGTTTTATCACTGCACACCGGGTGGTTTCTTGGTTTTTTGTAGTAATTAAACGTAGTCATTAATCGAAACCGAAAATCAGCTGACGAAAATACTCACTACACGTAGTTCAAATTGATGTAGCCAACAACTGTCTTAACAACATCAAAATATTTAAATAAATAAGTAAAAAAATAGTTTGAGTTTATTGCCCATAACTCGTCGTAGCAGCAAAATGGGTATAAGAGCGTCCATGCTACTCTGCGCCTTCTGACGCCGTTGGTGCTTTTCCATAAATGTCCTACCGCCCAAGATGTCCGTAGCCATGCAACAATAAAAACGACCCAAGCTGTCTAGATGGCGTTCTATATGCACCGACACGACGAGCGACCAACCAACCGACGGACGGATGAACTAAATGGCTCGTGTCTGTGAAATTCAACAACGAGGGGCTGTCACTGTCCTGTGGATTGCGTCGCGAAAAGCGCCTACAAGTTACAACCACCCCATTATGCCTATTTAACCTAACGTTTAACCGTAATCACTTTTATTGTAGATAAACAGCATTGTACTTAGGGCCTATATGCAACTATCAAGTGGTCAGTTGGTTGCTAGTATTCACGCCACAGTCGCACTACGAAATAGCCTCTCGTGTGCCGTTAACAAGCTATTCATTGCTGGCACTAAGTACTGGCATTGTTCACTAGCAGTGAACCTCAGAAAGACTCAACGTAGCCTTTTTCATGAACCGAAGTACTGAGTCGCCCGTCGAACTTAAAGACGTGTACGCATCGACAAAAGTAAATCGAAATAAACTGAAATCTGAGTCTGGACAGTGCATAAAATACAGAAAACAGAACTGAGTTTATTCCACAGCCAGCTCGCACGCGTAGGCCTACTGTTTTCGTAACTTTCGGCTGCAGTCGTGCGCGCGTCTTAAAGCAAACGACGGTGTAGACCTCTATGCGATCCGAACGTGCATGATTTAAGTATTAATAAGGTTCGATGAGATCTTTAGTAATAATGCTACTACAAATTTTCTCCTAATTCCGACAGTGAAAAAATTTTGAAAAATTGGTTAATATTTGATGAAGTTATTGGCGTATAAAAATTGTGCCATTTTTGGCACACTCTGTAGTACTGAAATGCCAGTTCAGTGTCACTGCATAGACTGTACAAAGCAAACGAATTGGCGGTTCATTTGAGTTTAGTTCATTTCGTGCGCTCTGTACACGCCTTAAGCTGATTTTCGCGGTCAATTCTCTGATGGCGTCTTACTGGACTGCATTAGGTCTATGCACTCGATCGTCAGCAGCTAAATGTTATTTATTGGATCGGCGTGCTGTTGCCATGGTCGGTGATGACGCGATGACTCGCTCGAAGGAAGCAATCACTATAAAGTCGGGTTAAATTGAATAAAAACGTTACCCGTACGCTAAGTCGCTTGCTTCTCAAGTGGTCCTGTGGTCGGGAACGAATAGATCGATAGACCACGCCGCTACATAAACGCGAGGCGGCCGGTGTCCTATTCTAGGACCGTCCCCCCAGAAAAGTCTCCTCCAGACGCCCGGTCATGATGGATGTTTACCGGTAAATTGTCGACCAGAGGAGACTTTTCTGGGGGCGATCATATAACGGAGAGACTTTTTATGGGGCCGGCGATATTTTAGTAAGGGGGAGAGATATCAAGTCCGTGATTATATCTTCTCGGGCGGATTTTTCATGGGAAAAACATTTTTATGTGACACCGGGTTGCACAAGCAATGAACGATCTTTACAACGGTCGTAAAAGGGTCGAATCAACACAGCGTAAAACGTGCGTACGGCCAAGTTAAGTTGGGTTGAATGAGTTGCTTTGTTTTACCACGGCGCCGGTACAGAATGTATTTCAAGTGAGGGCAAGTCTTCTTTTCTTTTGTTCCTTTCTTCCTCGCTTTCCGTGCACCGAATCTATTTACCGACTTAATCATTTCCCATTTCAAACAACGATTTGTAAAGGCCGTCCCCGACATGACCTATACTTTGTCGGGCGAAACGTTTAACCCTATCCCTTACTCACCCACCCACTCCAAACATTAATAACGATTACCACAATTCATTGTCAAACTGTGTTTTCACAAAAAAAATGTTACGCCAAGTCTGCAACCAACGACATGGGTTATATCAATCAACTAATCAAGTAGAACACTTTCGTATACAAAAAAGCCACTGTCAAGTGCCCGCTTTCTTATATCTGAGGCGCCCAGGTGTTCGCGTTTACTACAGACAATATCGAACAGTTCGAGTTTAAACTGCAATAAAAAAAAGTTAAATTCGGTGAGAAGCTCCACACTTCTATAGCAGAGAATTGCAGGCTAAAGCTAAAGAGCGCTAACGCTCAAAGATTTCTCCGACATCGCAGAGCCACAGAAAAAGATTGAGATGATATACTCCTAGTTAAGTCCGGTTGCTAGTAGATCGTGTCCTATATGCGACGCCAGCCTGTTTGTGGTGATATGTTGGCAAACGGGGAAAACGTGGAACTGCCTAAGTAACTCCGTATATACACTGTGTCTCAAAAACATCCCCGACATTTTCATTTTCGATTTTATCTTGAAAAGCAATTATCAGATTTTGATAATTTTTGGTACGAATATTCTTGACGCTACACTACTGTGTGAAATGCAGAAGTCGTAGTTTCGCCATTGAAAACAATGAATTCATACTGGGTAGTGCATGTGTTAGCTCAGAAAATTACTGAGACCACAAAATCACTGAAAATCTGTTGTTTCGTCTTTATTTTAAAACTGTACTGGTAAGTGGACAAACTGAAATGATACATCAACAGCAAGTGGGTCGCATGAGTCATGCAGATACTGAACGTGCTGTTGGCAAATGGTGTCAATGTCTAACGCTTGCGTTTGTGCTGCAGGAGGACATTTTGAGCACATTCTGTAATGAAGATGATGTGACGTGACACGTGTGACTTTTTGAGTAATAATAATTGCCAATTGCGTTTGTCACTATTCATTTAATAATTTTTGAGCCGACGCATACGCTACCCGGTAGGAATTCATTGTTGTCAATGGCCAAACTGCGACTTCTGCATTTCACACGGTAGTGTAGCGTAACGTTAAGGTGAGGTGGCCGAAACTAGAGACCTTAGCGTCAAGTTACCTCTTGATGTAGCATGCCAAAAATTATTGAAATAGGCCAATGTTTCACGGAGCTATTGAAAAAAATAATAGTGGCATGTTTTTATGGACTAAGGTTCATCGAAGATAATACTGTTTTTCAGTAGTTCACTTGCCAGCAGCAAAACAAAGAATATTTAATTGCTGTATTTAAACGCTGACTTTAGTCATGTAAATAATTTCTTTTAGAACATTTTGCTGAAAACCGCATGACTCTGTGATGTACGGTTGCAAAATTATGGTGCCATAAACTTTGTGCCGTTTTTTTTGGACCACCCAGTACATACATAGGCCTGCGTGACTTACCTTTGCCCAGGGGACGGATATGCTTAATTCTAGCACAGTAAACTAATTTTTGCAACTCTTTGAACTCAGGCTTATGTAATTTTACGGAGAACGCAAAATTCGTATACGCATTATAAAATTATTTGTAAATTCGAGAATATTTTCTTCAATTATCACGTATTACACGACGTGCAAAATAGGTCTATCTATAGTTAATGTCGGTACGAGCAGCGCATAGGGGGGCCTACTCAGTAGAGTCTGACAGCTTGGACCTTAGAAGTATAGGTCACCGTAAACAATGATTCAGTTTTTGGTTGTCTGGTAGCTAATCATTTTCGGAAAAACAGCGTAGAAGTAAGAAATATAATCGTCCGCTGCACCTCGAACGTCGCTAATTAATTTGCCAGCAGCAGCAGCAGCAGCGGTTGCAGCAGTAGATCAGTAAGACGACGTAATCAATACAGAAACTGGCTCACGCAAAAACTCATTAGTTAAATCATTATTTTCATCATCGCACATCGCTATCGGCAATAGGTAGGCCTAGCTCAGTGGCATGCTACGGCTACGGCTTAGACCTATCCAGGGACGCAGGCGACTCACCGCGATAGGCCTAATCATCAGGTTGTGCGAGATATACCCTGCACTGAAATCTTAAAGGAACGCCTCTTCATATTTCCTGTATATTGGATATTCTTGGAAAAACATCCTCCAGACCTTTACCGAAAATCATTCAAACTTTAAAGGAATTTAAAACGACTACTCTCGGTGGCATACATACATTTCAGTAAATAGATATAGGCCTAATAAAAACATCTTATAAGAACTTACACTATTCTCCAACATGTCACTGACGTCGCTTTTGTTAGAGCGAAAGACGTGACGTCAAAAATACCAAAAATATATAATTAAATTTGATTTGTAGTCTTAACTGCACAAAAATATAAACCCAAAACCCCAAATGACGACTTTGCATGCTTTGACAATTTTTAGCACCATAAAACCCAATGTTCCAGCCGGTCCTGAAACAGACAGACACTGCAATGTGATACGAGCGTGGCAGCCAACTGGTCGGTTGGACTAAAGTCTCGTGATGAATGGCACTCCACGGATTGCACGCTAGTCCATACGTCCACGCCAGCTTCAAACGGACCGCACGCACGCAACCGGAGATAAATGAGTTGCGTCTGAAAGCATGCTAATTATAATGAACTTTATTTACCATACATAATGGTAGCACAAAAATGGCCCTAATAAATCAAGTAAACATAAACACGGCAGAAATAACAGTAGAAAGTGTCGTCTTAGTTGTTACAGCTTTTTGCGGTTAAAGCATCCTGTAGAATGTTAGTCTAATGTTTTAATGCGTTAAATTGTTTATTGGTTGTTTCGTCAATTTTATTTTATCTGTCAATCAGTCGGCCAAAATGCGTTTCTGTACCAAAATCAGAAGCATTATAGAGTAGTTCACGTTCGGCAAACCGAATATTATTAAGTTATCAGTGAGATACTGCTAAATTTAGGCTTATTATTTGGTCCTAGTTTTATCACAAAATAAAAAAATATATCCAACTATTGCTAGCGTGACTAGGAAAAACTTTACGATTACCATGCAGGCATGCGTTACAATTTTAGCTGTCATCACCTACAGTTATTAGGTCTATCCGGCAAAATAGACAGGCGATACACAGCGTTAGGTCTATCGACAACGTACCTGTCGTTGACTGCGAGAGTTGGTATCGCCGCGTTGAAACCAATTGCGATCCTTGTTTTAACGACGGAAGAACGGTGCGCTGACGACCGCTGCGAGACGTAATGAAAGTGAGAATCAGTCAGCGGATGCTATATATGACTTCAGGCCCCCGGTTGCTGCAGTTGCTGCTACGGCATACAAACGATGCAACGACGACTACGGCGCCAGGGAAAAGTCGATGAGCGTAAAGACCAGAGACGAAACTATAGGAGTAGTGATTTGTGGCAAGAATCGGGTACCCGTACCCGGTTCCAAATCCTGGAAATTGATACCTGCTTTTGGACTAAATAGGCTACTGACGCAAATATAATGGAAATCGCACTTTTTGTGACCTTTGTGGCGAAGCTCTGCACTGAAATTGAGGTTCATCGTCAGCCATTTCGTTGACGGACGTATGCATATTTGATATCGTAAACGCATTATAGGCATTTTATACGAAAAACCTAGCTATGTGAAAAAATATTTGTTAATTGGGGTATGCACGTGTCACTGAATTTTCGTTTTTTTTCTCAGTAACTTAAAAGTTGAAACCGGGTCCGGGTACCCTGGTAATTGCAACCGGATACCCAGTTCCTAAAGCGGGCAATGCTGCAAATCACTAGGAGCAGAGCAAGTGAAGAAGCGCGGCATAATTACAACGCACCGTTGCATACAGAGACAGTGATAGACTGGCGCAGCATAAGCGCCGCTTAGCATGCACATCCACTAACAGCAGCGTCGTACGTGCGTTGTGAAGAATAGAAAGAAAGTTGCAATTATTTTCCGTCAGACGGCTGCAAAGTCCCGATCGCGGAGATTACGGGCGCTCAGAACTCCAATTTTATTCCCAAATTTCCACAGAATGGGGATTTTTAATTTCACACTGTTTATTTTGTTTTCCCAAAAAATCCGATAAGAAAAAATGCCATACTTTCTAAAATTTAAGGGTAATTTCCCCTTTCCCCTTATACTACTGGCACGAAGCCACTGCTGCTACGTGGGTAAGCCAAAAAGTGACACCCATCAACTAGGGTCTACGTCGATATAATGCTATAGACATATAGGCTTACATTAAACTGCAAAAGTTTATAAACATTTACACAGTTTAATAATTGTAACATGTGTTATCAGTTGCTCACATTTTACAGTTTAAATTTACTTATTTATTTTTAAAATGTCGTTTTTATTCGGGACCTGAGTGTTTTTGCACATGCAGATTGTAAATCAAACAGCGTTCATCGTTAATTAGATCTAATCCAACCACTGTAGCAAAATTATAATTATTTGCATAACAAATTTAACGAGAAAGATACAACAAATACAAAATCATGCAAATGTTGTGCATTTAACAAAAAAAACTCAAATACCAAAAACGTCACTTTTTGGCCGACCCTGTACCCTGACTAGAACCAATCTCTGCCTGTATATGCTCCAGTGCAATTTCATATTATGCTGGCGATGTTTCATAAAATGCCTCGATGACGGGTTTCTTTCATGGTCAATGTAATGCGGTGTCTGTTGGCTGGAGCCACGCACCATCGATTGTACGCTCGCTGCTGCAGCGGCTGCAGTTGCCATCCGTTTGAGTGGACCCGCAGTCTATACATACTGGTCCTGATCCGTTCTGTGCAGCATCTATTCCATACCCACAAAGGGTGCACGATGTCTATTGACTCCGGCTGTTGTCTCATTATAGTATCGCCCCCAGAAAAGTCTCCCCCGGCTGACAATTTGCCGGCAAAATTCCGCCCCGCTCGGCGGCCGCCCGGGCGGGACGGATTTTTGCGAGTAAATTGTCGGCCGGGAAGACTTTTCTGCGGGGCGATGCAATATTTGGAAGACTTTTATGGGGCTGGCGATATATTTTAACCTCAGCCAAGGAGGTAATGTTTTTGCCGGTTTCTGTTTGTCTGTTTGTTTGTCTGTGTGTCAGCAAGATAACTCGAAAAGTTATGGACGGATCTTTCTGAAATTTTGAGGGTATGTCGGGCATGGCATAAACTACCAGTGGTTCAATTTTGGGGGTGATCCGGCAGGAATCCTGGATTCTGGATCACTTTGAAATTTTCCTTACCATTGCGTTAAAGGGGCATAAAGGAACCGCTGGCAAAGCGAAGATGGTAACGCCACCTGGCGAATAACATTGCCTTGGCGGAGGTACCTGCGGGCTATGACTGCTTTCTAGTAATAATATGTGATTATCTTTCCGCGGGCGGATTTTTCATGGAAGAGACATTTTATTGTGACACCGGCGGTTATGGATAATAAATCGCCAGCAGGAATCATTTCGCGACCGTCGTCTATAAGCAGCAGCAGCAGCAAGCGATGAGCCGGGATGCGGTGATAAATTTCGCGCCGTGGCACATCGATCACGTATTGATTCGTCGACGATTGCATTACCGACATGCACTGCAGGAGTTTTTTATCTCTTGAAACCGGGGCTTTATTTTTGCGCATAAAGTTGTTCGTTTACTCTTTACAGCTGATCCGAGAAGTGGTAAAAAGCAACAACCGTATTCATCATTTATTTGCGCAAAACGAACACGTAAATAAAACTTACACTAACATGTCGTACACTGGACACTCGGGCACCAGGGCACACAAGATGCAATAGCAACTACGGTATAGACTGAACAAAAACGAAGCAGGCGTCTAAATGAAACTTAAGAAAAAGTTTACATAAAGCAGTGACTAAAAACTGAATAATTTTTCCGCTTCGCTCAGGAAGACTGACAGAAAACGAACATTGATGCAGACGTAGGCCCTTCTGCAACTTTCTTGGCGACGAGAAACGCCTGAAAATGAAAAAAAATACAAAGAAAAAATAACCAGCTCATGTCAGATTGAATGTCAAAACACGATTATCAATACTGTTTCCATGTACTCTACGAACGATTTTCTGGGTAGGTCACACCACCTACATGCTTCCTGTAATCGATATAATCAGTTGAACGTCGTGGGGGAATGCTGAATTATGTCGGTCGACAGTCAAGAATTGGTGGATCGATATAGGTCTTCTGCTTGCACAGCAAAATCTCATCGGCATATCAGACGAAGCGCCAATCACAATCCAGCGTGTTGCTGAGGGTCTCTGGCTCTTTCGCCCCCTTGCCGGTTTGCCCTCTGACTCATTCGACCCCTCATCTTGGACGGTTCGCCCTTGTTGAATAAAGGTAATTCGACATCGAGGTTTATACGTAATATTTGTTTTCAGGCCTAGGACTGTATATGCATGATAATGAGAATAAACGATTATTATGAAATAAAATCATTAGGCCTATACATGTATTTTATTATACAGAGTCAGAGACGCTTTCTCGCCTTAGAATGTTTGCAATGATGTCTGACGCTATCTGTAGATCTAGGCGTTCGTCAAGCGGTTATTAGGCCTAGACCCAACTATACCTGTAAGAATTCATTTCAAAGGAAGGCAACGTTGACACATAGAGCGCGTAGAATACCGGCTGTGATCACGTTAACTGAAGTAACTATTAATCAGTGGCGTGACGATACACTTAGTTGTTGCCTTTCTGTAAATTGAAACACAAGCCTCAATAACGCATCACCGCTATATCCAACGGGGAAAGCGAATCGTCCAGGGTGAGGGGGCGAATCAGCCGGGGGGGGAAGCCAGGAAGCAAAAGAGCCAGGGGCGAAAAAGCCATGGGGCGAAAAAGCCAGAGGGCGAAACGGCAAAGTGGCAAAAATGCCATAATTCATGCTAAGGATATCGGTGAAAAGTAAATCAACTCAGGATGCGCCACAGAATCACAGATTCACCAATAATTTTTACGCGCAACAGCAGCTACTGCTGTAGCGCGTCTTAGCCATCACAATTCTGTCTGTCCGTCACACAGGTGGATCAGTCAAAAACGGTGCAAGCTAGGATCACCAAATCTTCGCCGTCGGCTGCCTAAAAGACTCTAGCTTCAGGAACCGTAAAGCTTTTCCATAAATTCGAAGGGTGTCACTCCGAACGAGGGCGCTAAATGAGAAAGGTAGGGAAATTTTTCGATTTCCAGCCGATACGGTGTTGGCTGAGCGAGACAGGTCACGCCCTCTGGTGAGTACGAGCAAAACACTATAGATAATTAGCCGCCGGTCGTTTGGCGCCCTCCGGCGACTGTAAAAGAAACATGGTTGCTTGCTAGGATGGGTAAACTTAGATTTTGTTTTACTGGGCTTTCAAACGCTGTTGCGCGTTCTCATTTGCGTTAGCTGGGCTTTTCTTGTTAGCTTAGTGAGTGCTAAATTACAGCTCACTGTCAATCAGACAGTTGTTTTTCACCGTATTGTTTAGGCCTAATGCGTACTAACGAAAATCGACCGTGTTTATTAAGGCGCGTACAGACCGACGTAACTCAACTGAACTGGCATGATTCAATTATTGACGAACTGACCAACGGGCAAGCAGTAATGAATCACAGTAGACACCGTCTAACGGCGTCGGCGACTAGGTGACTACGCGCACGTACGCGTCAACCAATCACCACTGCCATGGTCAGTTCGTCAAAAACTAAACCGAGTCAGCTCAGTTCACTTCAGTTATGTCGCTCTGTACGCGTCTTAAAATAAAGGACCTGAAATTAAGGCTCTGTTTGAGAGGGTTTAGTAAACACTGTAATTTTCGGGTCTCATGACATCGAGATTCTATGTTGTCGTATTTTCAGAGATGTTAGAAGTTGAAATAGCAACTTGAAAAATGCAAAGAGCCTGATGATGGGAGTCTGAAAAATCAGACTTACGCGAGTCTCATTCATAAAATTTACTATCGCATCAAAAGGTCTAATTATATAGCTAATGAAAAACTCGACAACCTCGTTACGCGGTCATTATCGCTGGCGTCAGCGGCCGAGGATTATTGCGCGAGTTTCACTGTAACTGCTGTAAAACTATAGCAGGTCTACTAACAAGTCACGCAAATATCTAACAATGCTAATGACCAGCATAAGCAAGACTTCCTATAATAAAGGGGATTCTCTCTCCGCCCGTCCCTCTATTCCGTTCTCCCTGCAGGCTCCCTACCGACACTGTTTTAGCTAAACACAGCTAGCCATCTTTTTTGGGAGTCAGAGAGAAATTGCAGTGTTCTGGGGTGACCTCACAAAAGCCGCTGTTTGTTTTGGTAGATTTAACTGAAATTTGGCACTTTGATTGCCAATAGTTGGTGCGTTATTGACGTAGAATTTTGCCAGAATCAGATGTTGTTTGTGAAGAGGTATGCAGATGTACAATAACAGAGAGGTTTACTTATGTAACACAATATTAGCAAATTAGATTATTTTGTTATCGATATTCAACAATCAACAACTGCGCTAAGAAATATTTCCCTACGAAATTTGGTGATTGCTTTAGCAATTAATTGGAGACTTAGCGTACAAAACTTAATTCAGATTCGTTCAGATTTGACATTTTTATTGTAGCATGTCTAGGGGTTACTTATTACGGACACAGTTTAGGCCTATGTAAAAGCAACAATAAAAAATATCGTAATCAACCAATTAATCTATTGGCTGTGTGAGATGACATGCAATGAAATCTTCATATACAGAAATGAAATTATTGTTCCATTCTGGACAATCTAAGAACACATAAGAATAGTCAAACCTTACAGAGTGACTTCAATAAAAATAATGCAGAGAATCGACTACGATCGAGATTCCCTAGCCCAACTATTTCTGAAACACTTCCGACCAAAATGCAACACGTAACAGCTTGTTTGTTTATTAATGACGACTAACAGAACCAAAATATTATTTATCTACATGTACACAAATATCATGGTACAAATATGCCACCAGCCAATTCTTACAGATCTACTCTTAACTCTGTCTTTGAATATACTCATAGGCCAAAACGGTATACAATTTATACATACAGGGTGGTTCATAAAAACGTGGCACTTTACTTTTGTCCATATCTTCGCCAATTATTGACTGATTTTCAAAATTTTTCACTGGTACACTCTGCGAACAATTTGCAATAATGCGATAATTATATATGCCACCACACCATAAACGCATCTCTACACTACCTTGTGAAATATAACTGAAATATGAATATATAACGATAATAACAAACAAACATTTTGGAAAATTTTGGTAAAAAACACTTCAGACCAACATTGCAGTGAATGGTCTGTATGACATTAAACTGTGTGGATATAACACAGTCTATGTGTCATACGAACACATGTAATATGCAAATTGTCCATAGTGTGCCAGTGAAAAAATTTTGAAAATTGGCCAATAATTCGCAAAGAGGTAGACAAAGTAAAGTGCCACATTTTTATGGACCACGGTGTACATGCATACAAAATACAACCTTAAGTTTAGGATTTTAGGACCTATATTATTGTTACTGTTGACGTTTCGGTAACTGTTGCTGCCTTTTTTGAAACACCTGGCGAACAGTCGTTCTGCAGAAAGCAGCAGCGGTTGCCGAAACGTCAACAAAAACAATAATATACAAAAGTTGTATTTTGATGAATTTCTACGTATAATTTGAACTCTGAACTCTGTTTCACACTGAAGCGCCAAAAAACAACAGAAAAGTGAAGAAAAATTATATATATATATATATATATACACATGCACATAGAAAACGCAATAAAAGAAATTCACCAAAACACGCATGAAATAAATGGCAGTATTCAGCAGACGTGACTACTGTCCAATTGCCATTCAACATGCACAACGTGAAAATATTCTATAATGCAGATGTGAAAATGATATGATATAGGACTAAGATAACGTCTACTACGGACATGGTGGACATTTACTCTAATCCTGTAAAAAGTGCAACATCAATAACCCCGGCATTCGGCATTCTATGAAGGCACAATCTTTGGACTTAAGCCACACACGAGAATACAATCAATAAAAAATATGTAGTAAATATGTGCATAAAATCTTCCGTTCAATCAGTCATCACGCAATCAGTTAACCAGATATCCAACCAATCATTCAGTTAAGATTTGCACAAAATGTATAAAATACACCAATAAAATGTAAATACTTGATGGATATGCATATGACTGTTCAGCTATTCTGTTGCATTAATTTCACATCGAATTTGATAATTTTAAAACAGATGACATAAAAACCTGCTGACTATCGAAAAGTCCAGTTTGCAACACATCTGATTAGCAATAGTGACAAAGAACTCCAAATGACTCCAGAAGAGAGTCGAGTATTTGAAAATATTTCAAACCAAAAATAAAATACAATCCAGCAACCGACATAGCACATGCTGAATACACTGACATCCAGTCTTCAACCTTCTCAGCCAAATATTATCACCTTAGTGATTCACATAGATCTTCTTGATCGCAGAAACCATGGAAATATCACTTACAGCTGATACACTTCAAATACTGCAGTGTGCAATTTATAATCACTAAATAATTACAAATTATTTAATGCAGCTGTCAAATGTGTCAAAACTCAGCTTGAAGAACAGCCTCTATCAAACATTTCTGCATATACTATATTAAATGTCAACAAAAAGCCGTCCCGAACAAATGCGGTTTAACAATATTGTGCAGCAAAATCTTTTGATGCATCGAATACCTGAGCCATTCAACAACGATAAAATGATCATCTGTCTTCAGACTCCGAAACTACTGAAAATACATCTCTGCTTCGGACTTAACGAACAAGTAAAGCTTCAGTGCTCCACTCCATGGTGGGACATCCTCCACACAGCTTGTGCATGGCTGCTGCAATTATTATAGTTTCCGTCGGAAAATAACTTGGTCAATGTTAGACACCATATGCACCAGACACCATTTTCACCCAAACAAAATTATAGAGTGGAACATAATGTGTATCGAGCAATCAGACGGTTTTGGAAATTATTAGCACAAATCGCTGCAGTGAAGCGTGGTCACGTTGCACACTCAAACACAGTGGTTAACGTGACCACCCTTCACTGCAATGATCGATGCTAATCATGTCCAAAAGTCTCCGATTGCGCGATCTGCAGAAAGCATTAAAGCATGCGTGTTCCATCCTTATGTGTCACATGATAGATGACAAAACATGGTCAGCAACTCACTTTTTGACTTAGAGGCTCTGCCAATTTACTGAGCGAAAGCAAAAGCTCCACGCTCAAACCAGAGTTGGACAAAACTTAGGTGTAAGACTGTAAGTATGTACTTGGACCATGCTTTTGGACTTCGACTTTTGCTGAGCATTTTCACTGAGCGGAAATTTCAGACTTAGACCAACGAATAGCTCAAACAAATCACTTCACTTTGGCAAAAGTACGTACTCAGAGCAAACTGTTAGCTCAGCGAACTGGCTGAGCAAAAGTCTAAGTCAAAAAGTGAAGTCACCTACCATCAGGACATCACAAACAAGATGCGATGCTAACTATCATCTGTTGGGCAGACGGCATGTCTATTGTCTGATCACCAGATCGTTGTTTTTCGTCGTTTCAATGACATCCGTCCATTCATGCTGGAATATGTGTGCACGTCGGTGAACCTAGGTATAGAGCTGGTGGGCAGTTTGAAGCTATTGTCAGCGACAGCATGTGTGGGCGGCTGTAGTTTGAAGCTACTCTCAGTCACGCCGGGTACGGGCAGCGTGGGCAGCGGCGTTGGTATAGGTAGCTGAAGCGGAGTCTGTGATCGAACGTAGACGAGGATGTACGCCTGAGCTCTGCGGACCTCGTCCACCGACACGACCCGCATCTTGTCATCATTGCAGTGCAACCAACAGTCTGTGACATCACATCATCAACCATCCGATCAACAGCTGACTGGCGTTGCCTAGCCGGCTGCTGTGCCAGCCTGTGTCTGCAGGCTGCACACGGTGGCCGTGAGGCAGAAGGCTCTGCTTAGTGACGAAAGCGCATTAGAGGCGTGTTTGCGACGCTGCGCTATACAAATTGATGACCTTTTCTTTTACCTTTACTAGTATGCGGCCATCCAACGAGAACCATGCAACTTTCAACTTCACCTGACTTTGACATTTGAACTAAGATTTTGCATACTGGTGTCCTGCCCTAGTCTACACCATTCAGTTTTCAAGCTAGTAGCTTTAACGGGACAGATAAAAAGACAAACAAACTGACAGAAGAGACGTGTATTGCAGTCTGTTAGGACAGAGGCATCAGTCAACCACAGACGCTGTTGTGACAGGGCATCCGATACAGATAACTGATGATCTAAGGCTGCGTTCACAAAGACACGAGTACAAATACAAGTACCATTACAAGTACGAGTACCCATTTATGGGTTCCAGTAAACATGCATTTGCACGTATTCCAACGGTGGCCGATAGGAGAACAGGTTACCTGTAAAGTAAACGGCACGCAAATAACGTTAATTTTATTTATACAAGCTATGACACTTACGCGACACCAGAACTTACGTCATTGTTGCTCTGTTCACTGTTAGAGACGTGCAGTTAATAAAATTATTAACGATACAATGAAATAATGGTGTTTTATTCACAAATTGTTCACTTGAAAACCAAAACCCGAACTTGTACTCATACTCGCATTTATGGGAACATGACCTAACCAACAGTAACTCCAGTAAAGCAAGCCGTCTGAACAGAAACTGAACAGCATTCAATCAAATCACTGAATCCATCAACCCAACTAGCTGACCAGATAGTCAGTTAATGTACAAGGTAAACAAGATTAAAAAACCTAGAAATATGAGACCACCGGGCACAAGTCTGACTCCGCAAATCAAAAATGCCTTTCCCTCCAAAACCCATCAACGGGTCTCACTGAAATCTTGCCTCAATTTCTTCCAGTTAAAAAAATAACCAAAAATAAGCTAGAAAAGGACACAGCAAAAATACAAGGCCTCCCATTTCTACATATCGGCAACCTAGTAATCAGCAAAGGTAAAACATGTTACAGCAAACATGAGCTAAAAATTTAAAACCAAAAACTTCTTGAAAATGCGACAGAGAAGAACGAAGACTGACTAGCTTCGTCGTTCCAGCAGAAGGACGTGTAGTGTCCAGAGCCGAAGCCGCGACCATGATGCATCACAACGGCCGACAGATTGTAGACGAAACTCTCGGCTTTCACGTCCTTACAGCAGTACTTCTCTACATCCAACTGCGTACCAAACTCCACGTGCACAGGGATCTTACCACGGTTGTTACGACCCGACCACCTGGCAACGACCACAAAACTCAACAGATGAATAACTTGATTAAAGTAAGTGCAATTTCAATCACAGGTGAGTAAACAGTCAAGTGGTGTAGATGTCCATACAACGAACTATGCCAGCAAATCACGAAAAATATTCAGAACACTGTGTCTATATAAAACACCACTCATAGCACTGATCGACGGCCTATTTTGTGCTGATGTGCCATTAAGAAACTACTCACTCGCTATCGGAAACAATCACAAAAATGTCTGCGTTCATTGTAAAAACTCCGTCAGTCGGAAATTCACTAATGTAGGTTTTCTTTAAAACATTTGATAGATATATTCAAGTTTTATCCTGCAAACCAATCGTCATTTTTGTAGGTGGTCATTTACTGTCACCCAACAGCTACAGGGTGCGGCAAAAAATAGCCCCCTAAAGTTTTTAGCTGTTTTCTCAGCAACCATTTAGAATTTTAACTCGAAATTTTACAGATTTATTTATTGAAACCTTCTACATCTAACTGCCAAGTAAAATGTGACTCTGTTGAAAAACGATGAAGTTATAGACTTTTTAACATGATAGCCTACCGATTTTTCAGCATTAAAAATGTTTTAGCTAAAAATGCCTTTTAATTTTCAAAAACCAGTTAATACGTTACTGCCGATAATGTCACGGTGACGTCTTGATAAACAGTAATTTATTTTGTTTATAAATTATCGTTCTTTTAAAGCAATTGCCGGAAGCCCATCGGGTTCATCTTCCAGCAAGACCACACGTCAGCATACACAGCGCGCAGCACACAAAACTGGCTGTGGGCCAACTGTCAAGATTTTGTCAAAAAGGACTAGTGGCCGCCAAATTCGCCGAATATAAACTCAACGGACTATTACCTGTCGGGTGCAATGTTGGAGGCTTACCACGAGCTTAGACCAAAGCCGAAAACAATTGCCAAACTTGGAAAAGAACCTCAGGTTTTCTGGGGCAACCTGCCACAAGAACCGATCGACAAGACTGTGAAAGATTCATCAAATTAAGTGACTGAAGGCTTGTGTTGGAGCTTGGGGCTGGCGCTGGACACTTTGAAGATTCACAGTGACAATGGAATTCTGGCATCTCATTGTTAGTGAACTGCGTTGTTTCAACGATGTTATTAAATTGGTGTTGTAGCCTAAACATTTTTAAATGCTGAAAAATCGGTAGGCGATCATGTTAAAAAATCTATAACTTCGTCATTTTTCAACAGAATCACATTTTGCTTGGCAGTTAGCTGTACAACATTTCGTGAAACAAATCTGTCAAATTTCAGACTAAAATGCCAAACAGTTGCTGAAAAAACAGTGAAAAACTTTACGGAGCTTTTTCTGCCGCACCATGTAGATTTGCTCGGCTTGGCAGCATCTTTTCAAACATTTAAAGACCGTACAGCAAACAAGTTTACACACTTCAGTTTAAAATTTCTACAGAAGAGTTTCTGGGCACTCCTAGATAAACAGCAAACTGTCTCAAGAATCGACTCAAAATAAGCAGCCTTTCGCCAGATTAAAATGACAAAGAATATTTATTAACACAATATGCAATGCACCATGAATAAAAAAAAAGACCCACTAGCATTTGCTTACTTTTTTGCAGAAAGAAATGTACCTCCAGTAACTTTACCAGAAAAATGTAAAAGCACGCATAATTTTTACAATTGCTGACTTACTGAATCTTAACTAATGATAGGCTTAGTTCACACATGGACCTGCTTCTACACACAGGTGGACGCAGACAGCATTCTTTGCTAAACTCAAAAATCTTCAAAGTCTATACTTCAGCCAGATTAAAATATTCCCTAAAAGTGAATTCTTACATGAATCGTTTGAGATGGAGTCGCAGAACGTTTGGCAGTTTGCTGACAAGAAAACATTTCTCAGCCTCCGTGTACACAGAAGGCTTTGTCGACATTTTCCTGTAATTATCTGAAACACAAGCACATATAATACACATTCAGCAGTCCGACGACTTGATGTCATTAACACAAAAGTAGTCTGTATTTTCAAGAATACTGATAAGCAAAAGCGATCTCTCCCAACAGTGTTTTAACGCTGCGTGACAATGCAGCATCTGTTCCGAAAAAAGTGCTGCAATAACAATTCTCAAAACAAACCTTACAAAGACTGACTTCATCCGAATTGAGTCAAAAAAGTAAGACAACTGAACAAAATCCAAAAGAAACATTTAAAGACTAGTACAGTACTTTAACAGGATTTTCAGCCCAATTCAAAAAAGACAATAAAAATACCTGAAACTGTTAATTTGCTAGTGTCATATGGATGGCGGCCAGACAGATCAAATCGTTGCAAAAACATTCAAAAAATAAACCGATTTGTCAGCAATATCTAACTATGATGGTAATGAGTAATTGCTCTATGAGGAGACGAACACCAAAAATTGAGGCAAAAAGACATAATGCAGTGTATGACTTGACTTGGTTCACTGTGCATCCTGGATGCACAGGGCCACACGTTGACGCGACGTCTGTCTGTCTTGAGCTGATGCTTCAGCTTCCTCCCAGGTGAGTCCCATTCTTTGAAGGTCCTTCTTTGCTGCATCTTTCCAGCTTGTCCTTGGCCTGCCAGGTTTTCTCTTGAATCCTACAACTTCCCACTGTAATGCTTGCTTCGGGATGTGTGCTTCATCCATTCTTATCGCATGACCGAGCCATCGCATTCTTCTTTCTCGGATCACCTTCTTGATCAGTGTTTTCCTGTTCTGTTCCGTACTTCTTCATTCGTGACTTTATCCCTTCAGGTGATGCCAAGAATGCCTCTTAGCCACCTGTCGTGGGCTGCTTCCATTTTTTTGTTCAGTGTGACAGAAAGAGGCCATAACTCCGCGCCATAGAGGAGAGTCAACAATATTAGTGCGTCGTACAGTCTCAGCTTTGTCTCCAGGCTCATATGCTTATTCCTCCAGACTTTCTTCATTTTGCCAAATATGGCTGCTGCTTTACCAATGCGCACTCTTACGTCTTTCTCACAGCTGCCATTGTGCGCTACGTAGCTGCCCAGGTAACAGAACTCATCAACCACATCTACTGTACAGCCCTGGACATGAACGTCACATGAACCCACTCCATGTACTGGATACCATCACCTTGCACTTGCAGTGTATGGGTCCACCAATAATGAAATGTTTCACTGTGGTGCAGTTTTTAAGATTTAAACCTATAACTTTGCAAATTTTGGGATATTTGTGTGATGTGGACAGTATCTGTTGGTGATAATTCAAAATATCGAAAACATCGATATATCACTTTCTATATCAATATATCGGACCGTATCATTGAAAAAATATCAAATTCTTCGATATATCACGATATTTCTGATAATATCGCAATATTTTCTACAGATTCTTCACTACACAGCGTGATTGAAAAAAAATTGCAAAATGAGGCAAGTTAATGGTGCAGTCGTAATATAATTTCACCTGTCACCCAATTTTTATCACCTAAATAGAGCATACTGCTTTGCTCAATGTTCACTTCTTGTTCCTATGCTTGTATAAGATTTACATACTTATTATTTTCAAATATCGATATCGATATCGCGATATTATGTTGATGAGTCAGATATAAAGCATAACTTACTATTGCACTGGTCACAGGCGTAGATCTGTCCGTCCAGCCTCTCAACCTCTGTGAACTTAGCAAGCATTTCTGTCATCGCACAACAAGCCAGCCACAATCTACAGGGTGCGCCAAAAAAAACGTGCCATTTTTTTTACCAATATCTTCACCAATTATTGACCGATTTCCAAAATTCATTCACTGGCACACTCTGCAGACAATTTGCAGTAATGTGATTATTATAGATCCCACCACACCATATATGCGTCTCTACACTACCTTGTGAAATATCATTGAAATATGAATATTAACGATAACAACAAACAAACATTTTGGTAAAATTGAAAAAAAAACACTTCAGACCAACACTGCAGTAAATGGTCTGTATGACACTAGACTGTGAGTATAACACTGTCTAGTGTCATACGAATCATTCATCACAATGTTGCTCTGAAGAGTTTTTTTCATTTACCTAAATTTTTGTTATTTTTTCTTACATTTATATTTCACAAGATAGTGTAGAAAATGCATTTACCTTGTGGTGGGATATATAATAATCACATTATTGCAAATTGTCTGCAGAGTGTGCCAGTGAAAGAATTAGGAAAATTGGCCAATAATCGGCAAAGATATTGACAAAAGAAAAGTGCCACATTTTTTATGGCCCACGGTGTAATCATTTAGTACTTCTTTTTTGCATGTCTGGTTAATCAATAATATTTTCCGGCAGCATCAAATAAATAAAAAAATGCTGTTTCTAACCTCTCTGCAAGGCATTTTCACGCTCAAAGGCAATACGTAAAATGGGGCTTGTTTGTTCAAGCCCAAATTTCATTACGCCGACTTTCATCGAAACTTCCCTGCGGGGAAAGTCATGGACACAAATCATGAAAGTAGCGAACAAAAACAATCTCGACATGTCGAGACATCTGCGACAAAGTCCGTGACAAGTCAGCGACAAACCCGTTTGTGTCGCTCTAATGGAATTTAGCCCGTTACAATGCACGGGAAAAGTCGGCGACAAAGTCCATGACACAAATCATGAAAGTCGGCGACATGATTTGTGTCACGGACTTTCCATGACTTTGTCACTAAGTCGGCGAAATGGAATTTGGGCTTGAAACAACAGTTATAACAGGATCAGTATTAAAAACTGCTTGAAAAATCTGTGCGATAACTAAAGTGTTACGAAAACTTGTGTGAATGAAATAAGTAAAATCTTATCCATCACAAATGTGCACACTTTGACGTTTGATGGCATAATAATTCTTATGCAAATAAGAGACAATGCGCTTTTCTACAGAAGACAAGCTGAAGCTGTAAGCTAAAGTACAATTGTACGACTCAAATTATCTAGAAAAGTAGTCACAGTAGCAAAAACACACCTAGTACACAAATAAAATTCTGCATTTTATGGCTATCTCTGTGGCAAATGTCGAAAACGTTTTTAGCATTGCCAAAGTCTGATGCCAAAACCAGATGCCTTTATCACTTACGGACAAAGCATATCATGGGTAAAAAAATCCCTGAAATATACAACTTCAGTTTAGGCAATGTCAGCACAGAACCTTACAAGTAAAGCCTGCTAATGCAAAGGTGAACGCGCAACAGCGTACGCTAGTGATCCACAGACTTCATCCGTAGACCTCATCCATATACGGCTTTTGACTGCAGTTTCACTCACCAGATGGTGCCACTATCTCGCTCCGGCAACGCCATATCGGCTGATTATAGCAGATTTTCCCTATCCCCTCTCATTTAGCACCCTCATTCTGGGTGACTCCCTTCGAACTTATGGAAAAGCTTTGCGGTTCCTGAAACTAGAGTCTACCAGGCAGCCGATAGTGAAGATTTGTTGACCCTAGCTTGCACCATTTTTGACACCCGTGTGACAGACGAACAGACAGACAGAATTGCGATGGCTAAGACGCGCTGAAAGCAATAGCTGCTGTTGCGAGTAAAAACAGTGATACCATATAAATATTCAAAAGATGCCAAAATAACAGAAAATGGCAAAACACAGAATTAATCATACCCTCGAGAGCGCAAGTGTCACGGCAAGTGCGCACTGCGGAGCCGCCCGAGTGGTATTTGTCTGGAAATTCCAATGACAAGTCCATAAACGGTTCACAGATGCGGGAAGTGTAACCACACGACAGACATCTCACCTAATGTATAGACACAGATGCCAATAGCTAGACACGTTAACCATCTCAGTACAAAGTCAGCCATCTAGGTCGACTCAGCCTTCTACCCTCTGCAGAATGGTAAAATGAACATCAGCTTTCAAGCTGATTAATAACAAATGTTGACGGTGATTAGTGAATGCAATGCCATAACTGCCAGTTTAGGCAGACCTGTGGCTCAAGCTGATTAGCTTGGTCCAAAGGTTGATGGCCATCTGGCGCTCATGCTACATTTATCAAATAAACCGGGCAAACTCTCAGAGTGGCTGCGTCATTATGACAGCATCAGAAACATTTATTGCGGCTATTAACATACCACTACTACAGGATAGGCCAAGAAAAACGTGGCACTTTACTTTCGTCCATATCTTTGACAATTATTGACTGATTTTCAATATTCTTTCACCGGCACACTCTGCAGACAATTTGCGATAATATGATTATTATAGATCCCACCACACCATAAATGCGTCTCTACACTACCTTGCGAAATATTAATGAAATATGTCTACATAACAATAATAACAAACATTTTGGTAAAATTGTAAAAAGCACTTCAGAACAACATTGCAGTGAACGGCCTGTATGACACTGGACTGTGTGGGTCTAACACAGTCTAGTGTCATACAAATCACTCATCGCAATGTTGGTCTCAAGTGTTTTATTCATTTACCTAAATGTTTGATATTATCGTTAGTTTTTTCTTACATTTATATTTCACAAAGTAGTGAAAAATGCATTTACCATGTGGTGAGATATATAATAATTACATTATTGCAAACTGATTGCAATGTGTGCCAGTAAAAGAATTTTGAAACTTGATGGACTTTGGACTTTTTACAAGTTTTAAGTTATAAGAACAACCATCGCTCAAAAAATGCCCCAGTCAACTAAAAATTTGCAAGTCCATAGGCTTAAAGTTCTAAAACTCAATCACAGTAGAACACTTCATAAGCATGAGCATAAAATCAAAAAGCTAAGAATGGACTAAGTACGGGGTTGGTTTTTTGGGTATCTGGCGTGGTGTGTCAAAACTGAGAATAGCACTAAGAACGAACCTCACTGATAAGTTCGCCTTGAAACAGCTGCTTGATGACGTCATCAGCACCTTCAGCAGCTGGGGCGTGGTCTGCGCAGCTGCTAGCAGCTGTTGCTGCGTCAGGCTTACGGTCTATCTCCAGCTGTACCTTGTCCAGAAACTCACTGCAAGTTACAACAATAAGCACCAGCTTCCACGCGCTAGCAAATGCACCACTCCAATGTCAACAGAATTAACACCAGTTGGCTAGAGTGAGTGAGTGAGTAGGGTTTAACATCCTGCTTAACACAGTATAGATCATTTCAGTTATGACCTTTGCAGGTAAAATTAGACGTACGTGATGGCCTTTCTGAGCAATGCACACATAAACATATAATAAAAAAACAAAGTTTAAACTTTACAAACACAAGACAAAAAATCAACTTAGGTGCAAAATTGTAAGAACTGTCTATGCATATGTAACAGTAATGGCAGTTCTAATTTAATCCTCTCTCTTATCCTCAAGAAAGTCAAAAATAAAGACAAAATCGTACGAGAGGAACTCCTGGGCGTCCTGCTGTGAGTATCCACGGAAAAACGGGATGATGTTCCAGACAGTGTAGAGCATATTGTGGGGACTGACGACTGTGGACATCTTGCCCGACAGCATCACCCTCAGCAATGAGTGCAGCTCATGTAGCAGAGACTTATGGTCACTGCACACAACACACCAACCAGTCCGTCTTTGAATAGACTCATAGGTTGAAATGGCAACAAATATGCTAGTTAAAGTTAAATCGCTGATAGTGAGTGAGGGCGGGTTTCTGGATCTTAACTAGCCGGTCAAGTTAGCGTTAACTGGCAGATTTGCATAACTTGCGTTTCCCGTTGCACTAACTAACGGTCAAAATGGCCAAATTTAACTGGCCGAAATCGTCCAGTTAGCTTACCGTCATTCGTAGTTATCGTATTTAACGCAACTTTTGCACCATTTTGCAAGCAGTTAATCAAAGAATGTGATACTATAAAACGATTTTTACCATATAGCAATGTCTTCAAAACACACGAGGAGACGTTTGCTGCTACAAATTTTACTACAAAATCCATTCATGAATGGACAAAATGGCTGTCTGCAATTGCTTGGCTGGCTCGTGGCACGGCTCATGGGCTGACTGATGAGCGCTTGCGCTCATTAATATTCATGACGCCTGCCTGCACTGTGCGCATCGTTGCTAAGCAACTTTAGTTAACCATTCAGTTAGCTAACGGCCAGTCAAAGTTTTGTTCAGAAACGCGCACAAACTTAACTAGCGAGTTACAATTAACAGACGGTTTACTAACTGATCAGTTAACTAAAAGATCCAGAAACCGGCCCTGAGTGAGTAAGGTTTAACATCCCACATGACATAGTGCAAGTCATTTCGGGGACAGCCTTTTGAGGCAATGTACACATATAAACAAATAAACACATAATGAAAACAAAATTTAACCTTTACAGAAACAAACACACAAAACACAACATATCAATCCTGTTTTGATAGAATTTGGTTATAGCATTAATAGAATTTGGGAAATTAACCACTAAGGTCCCGTTTTTCCATGCACATTTGATGGCCAATCAAATTGATCTCCGATCAACTTCGGTACTTGATCTGACATCATCTCAATGACTGTTTTTCCATCGCCAATTAGCGGCTAATCGTCCATCAAATCTCCAATCAAGTTGATGGCCGAATATTGGCCGATCAAGTCAGATGATTGACGATTAAACGTGGCAATCTGCAGTTCGTTGCTTATTTGCACCAGAAACATTGCTTCGCATCGCCGATCAGAACGGCAATTCACGCATTAAAATGAAGTTCCAGGCATGGCGATCAGGCACTACTGATCAATTTATACTGTGCATGGTGTTTTGTGAAGAAATAAAACGGATAGACACTCCCGTATTGATTTGTGATAGAATGCATTTCTGACAGCAGACGATATGGACAATATCGTTGATATCATTGCTATGGCGACGTATACTGGCTAGTCTCAGACATATACATTAAATTTTTGTGGCTAGTGGCTACGGTGTCCACTCGCAGCGCATGCTGGGTAATTTAGCACAACACCGCAAATTGAAGTCACTGTCAGCCAATCAGATTGGCATAAAGTAGGCTCAGTTGACGGCAGATCAGCTAATCGCTGATCATGTAATTGGAGATCGAAAATGCGTGGAAAAACGAAACACAGTTGATCGACGATCAATTCTGAACATCAAGTTAATCAACGATCAGTAAATCGGAGATCAAATTTGATTTGATGGGAGATGGAAAAACCAGACCTAAGTCTCGGGATCAAACCACAAGTAAGATGAAGATCTTCAAAAGACTGATATATCGTCACGAACGTTCAATAGCTCGTCTGAAGCCCCAAACGAAATAGTGCAAGCGACCAAGATAACGAGGCATTCTTTCGCTGGGTGGCAGTTAATTCCCCAAATTCTATCAATGCTATAACCAAATTCTATCAATACAATCCTAACCTCAAGAAATGATGATCATGTAACAGTAATGGTAATTCTAACTAGAAAAGCACTCGGAGAGCGCAGACCTCCGCCAAGCATATCGATTACCTCCATTCGACACTGCCCCATTTAAAGCAATGTTAACGAAAATTTCAAAGTGATCCAAAATCCAGGATTCCTTCTGGATCACCCCCAAAATTGAATCACTTGTAGTTTTTGACATTCCCGACATTCCCTGAAAATTTCAGAAAGATCCTTCCATAACTTTTTGAGTTATCTTGCTAGCACACAGACAGACAGACAGGCAGACAAACAAACTCTGGCAAAAACATAACCTCCTTGGCGGGGGTAATAATTTTCCCTGTTATCCTCCAGATGGTCATTAATTTCAAGATTCTGTCTACAGAAAAACAGGGCGGTTAAATCACCAATAGTCAACAATGCTCTCTGTAACCAAGGCAAGTGGTGCTCATCGCCATTTTCAATGGCTCCAAGCCATATCAGAGAAGCGCCAGTCCTCTCGCATATACTGCCATAAATTTCCCGCCGGTTAAAATGATACCAAATTATACTGCTTGGCGACAGAGGCGTACGTGTGTGAACAACTTGCCCAGGGTTGTTACCTGGCAGTGCACCAGGCAAAAGCTGAACCAGCAACCTTGCGGTCACCAGTCCAGCATGCTACCACTACACCACACAACAAAGCTACTGTATAAAAATTCATTAAAACACAGCCTTCGTTTAATCTACTACAACCTTCTTAAGAACAACTCTCCACCGGGGAAGCGACCCACAGAAAAATCAGACAAGTTGATGAACCAACCCAACTCAACATTTCTTGGCATAACCTGGCACTTAGAGAAGGAATAATTAAACCGACACCTGATCCAGGAAACTTACGCAAATACTCGCACAAACCATATATTTTGCATATCGCCAAAAACTAGGATCACCAACACAAAGTACCGCTCACTTGGAAAGGCCGTGAGAAAAGATTGCAATCAAGGGATTCCGAATCCCGAGATCCCGGCCGTTTTCGCCAATCCTGAATCCCAGGATTGGCAGCGTCTCAATCCCAGGATTTCGGGATTACAAAAATTAGCTAAAATTGTACTTATCCGCGTATTAAATGACAGAAATAAGAATTTTTTGCCGTCTGGTGAATAAAATATTTTATTAGCGCTAGAGCACTACTTCATGCTGCTGCCGGAAATTTGTATTTTGACAGTCACTGTCACTCTCTACAGTTCGGATATACATTTCGTGGGGGCCCTATGCATGAAATATGTCAATTGGGGATACCAAAATAATGACCAATCTGTAAACCTAATCCCAAAATGGGATCCCGGGATTACACATTTCTCAATCCCAAATCCCGGGATTGAGAATCCAAACCTGGGATTGCAATCAATAGCCATGAGTCTGTGATATAACAGCTTAAGATACAATCATCAGCTAAAGACAAATAGTAAATAATGAAAGAATAACTACAGCTTTGTTAAAACCACTTGAAGAAAGATGAGAAAATAGTTCACATACGGCACTGTCCTGTTGGCAAGTCGACGAGATTTTCTTCTAGCAACAAGCTTTGCTTTGGAATTTTCATTTTCCTGTGAAGAGACAAACCATTAGGAGCCTCCAAGCTTCCAAAATTAGTTCTCCACATCAGGGTTACACTTCGGGACGTGATGAAGTAAAAAATATTCGCATTCACTGAATGCAAACATTAACTTTACCAATCGTTGTAAAACGAATGCGAATACTTATTCAGCCTCAAGAATACTTCACTATACCGGTATTTTGCACCTTTGCAACTTTGAATAAAGCGAAACATTTAAAGTAATTATTCAGTGTTCAATCAGTAAAAATCAGCATCTAAAGCAAAGTTTAATCAATCAAGTTCCATCAAGAAAACGCAACACCCAGAGCATTCTGCTCTCGTCAATCACTATCACCTACATAAAGTTAAATAAAATACAATCGTGTTGAATAAAATGAAATATTCGCATTCAACAGAAATGCTCAAATTCGACAGAAATGCTCCAAGCTATTCGTCAAATACTGCACCACTGAAAAAAAGTGGTCAATATTCAAATGTTGTTGAATGCAAATACGAAGTTCGTCACATCTCTAGTTACACTAACACAGTTGCTATATTTTTCATTTACTGCATTAACACTGACAGATGTGGTGCCTTGTATGCAAGGTGTGAGAGAAAAGCAACAGATGGAGGGCACAAAAATACTCAAACCCGATTCTTCATTTTTTGCCATCTGTGTGCAAACGTCAAAAATGTCTTTGGCGCTGCCAAAGTCGGATGCCAAAACCAGATGCACTTTTCACACAGACAACGTGAGTCATGGGTATAAACAAAACAAACAAGTATTTCAAATTTGTTGTTAAACTGGCCAATCTTTCTGAAATTACTCTGTGTCCCCATACGAATATGAGGTTCGAGATAATTAGAATTGTACTTATAAAGCTAGATGTACATCACATCACTGAAACCAACAATGTCTCGAGACACTTCAGGGTAAAACAAAACAATCATTGAAATCCAACCAAACAAAACAGTTTAGAAGTTAACACCATCGACAATAAACAGCATCAAAACTTCCGCTACAGAAGCAAACTTGTTGAAGCATTAACCCATACACAAATAAATACAATACCTGAGATTCTCGTGATCCACCACAGGAGCATGCAGCCGGGTTGACTGGTTTCTCCGCCTGCTGCGTGGTACAAACTTCTTCAGAATCGGCAACATCCAGACTAGGCACAACTTCATGGTAAGACACGGCAGAACTAGATGACAACTGTAGTGGAGTGCAAGGCAGCAAAACTGGCATTAGCTCGGCGGGATTAGACACAGCAGAAGCAGGCACGTTGGGCTGTGAGATCAGTCGGTCGGAGACAAGGCACGTACATGAAGGCAGCAGTGACGAAGTCTGCGGAGACGATAAGCGCAGTTCTGATGCCGAAGCACTACGAGAGAGTGACTGTTCACTGACAAACACCTTACTGAACTGGTACACATGCCTACAAGCACACCCGTCAATAGGCCGTCATTCATCCTAGAATGCTACATCACGTAAATGTAAAGCCCTTCCGAAGCCATAAGACCCACAGTTGACCTCAGTTTCCTTAGCCCTCAACCAGACACCAGTTTACACTGCCAGACCATGGATACACTGCCAGTACCTGTTCACATCCAGCTGATGACCAAAACATGGCTCAAGTCTGTGTACCGTACAACACTCATTCTCCTCAGGTAGAACTTACCGTCGATCATGGCCACAAGATAAGTACGTTTCAACACGATCTACTGTAGTACTATGCCTCATTACACTTGCACATTACACTGCAAACTACACTGAAACCTATACATATTGAACTAATCCTGTCCAAAGATGGACACAAGCTTACCTAAGGACCTGCAGAATGGAGTTCATATAGCAGGTGTTGCCAAGATTCCGCAGTCCCGTCACTCCGACAATGTTAGACGAGCGACGACGTAGCAACCGCTTTGACTCAGCACTACATGACGTGCGGTTATCAACCTCTGAGTCTGTATCGACCGACCCATCCACCGACCCATTCATTTCTGCATGTCCGACAGCCTGATCCAAACATATTACACACATTCATTAACACTGATGCCTGTTGGCTTGGCAGTGTAATGGTTAAGATGTTGGACTTGCAATCATGAGATCGTGGGTTTGGTTCCCGATCGGGTCGCTATCAAGTGGTCAGTGCTTGGATAGGTGACTGTCTGTGAAGAAGGAAACTATCTCGTTATACACTGTGTCCCAATAAAAAACATCCCCGACATTTTCGCCTTTAATTTGAAAAAAATTAAGCAATTTTAATAATTTTTGAAAATAACGTTCCTGACACAACTAAACATCGAATGGCCTTTCAATTTTTTTACCTCATCCAACGACTGTTTCTGCACTACCTGGAAACGCAGAACAAGCAGAATAAGTGTTAAAATGAACAAAAAAAACGTCAAAAACATATCTGGCATTATCAAGTATAACTTGAGGAAGGATCATCAGTGTCGCAGCGTTGCTTACTTATTTTCCTTTTGACTTGAGGCTGACCTTGACCTTCAGAGTAGGACGTACACGCCGCTGCTGTGAGAATGTTTACAAGTTGTGACTGTTCTGATTTTTTTTGTATTTTATGTTATTTTTTTTGTAAATACGTTTGAAGAAACTCTGAAAAAGTGCTTGCCATTGGCCCTGTGTGACAGTTCTGGTGCAGTCAACAGGATCTGCAGGATATGATCGATTCTTCATGACGGCTGTCATTCAGCGGCGTGGGTTCGCCATTTTGGATGGTCCTACAGATGTCCGGCGCACTGTTGGAGCCGTCTACGCAGAAGTGCGGTGAGTCAAGTGTAACTTGCGTTAGCGCATATGCGTGGTGGGCTGTAGTCTCGGGAGGGAGCTGCAGTAAGTGGTACAGTGTAAACAGCTAGTGCACTGTACGGATACCCTGACGGGGTAGGGGGGAGTTGTGATTTAGCTCCCTGTTTGCACAGTGGTAGCGTGCGCGCTCCTGTGTGGTGTGTTGCTGGGTGGTGTGTGTACTGTGTGTTATCATTGCAGTCTCATTTTGGCGAGCCATACTTCTGGCTTTTGTTATTTCCATTCATTTTGCCGAGTCGTATTTTGGCTGCTGTTGCTTCGGTGGCCACATCTTCATCTTTCTTCGAGTCACATTCTTGGGCTCTACATTCATTCCGTATCCGGTGCTTAGAATTTTACCGATAAATATGGATAAATTACCGGTAAGCGAGCAAGAAAAGCTGAGAAAATGCTCAAACGATAGTCTTCGTCAAAAGCTATTGAATGCTGGTAAATCAGAGGCAGAGGTTAAAACCTTGTCCCATGCAGACCTTCTGGCTGCATGTGCAGAGTATCGAGCCCAAACTCCAGTAGAGGCTGCTTCGGTTTTCATTAAACCTGCTTATGATCCGGAGGTGGAAAAGCTACGTATCACTTTTGAGCAGCAAAAGTGGCAGCAAGAAGCCGTGGAAAGGAAAAAGCAGAGAGTATTTGAGCAAGCAAAGCTAGATGCTGAGCTCAAATTGAAAGAAGAAGAATTGAAACGTGACGAAGAAAACCGAAAGTTAAAAGCGGAAGAGCTTAGATTGGCGGCAGCTAGAGATGCTGAGGCATTCTGGCTCAGAGAATTTGAATTAAAGATAGAACAGGAGAAGGTGGACAGGAATGATGCTCTGCAGAGACACTTGAAAAATGCAGAGTTGGAAATGAAACAGAAAGATATAGATCGTCACGAGACAACGGTTAGCAAGACGAAATTATTTGGTGACGCTCTTCGTAATTCCGTTACGCGTATGAGCAACGATCCGCTAGAAATGATTTCTTTCTTCAAAAGTGTCGAGCTGTTATATGAGTCGTTGGAGGTTCCCACAGAACTCAAGGCTGCATTAGTTAGGCCACATTTAAACGAGACAGCAAGAAGCCTGGTCACTAGGTTGTCGGCTGATGTGGCAAAAGACTATGATAAGATGCGCGATGGCATTTTGGCAGAGTTTAAACTGTCACCAAATATGTACTTGGATAGGTTTAATAACCTTACTCGTGGTACAGAAGAAATGACAGTCATGTTTGCTTCTAGGCTAGAGTCGTTATTGGATTATTACCTGGAGGCTCGCAAAGTTAAACAGTTTCCCGATCTACGTGCCTTGATTATATGTGACAGAATCAAAGCAACTCTGTCGGTACCCTATTTACGTTACATACTCTCTGTGGAGGCCACAAAGGAAAATGGCTGGATGAGCGTGAGTGAGCTTACCACCGCTATTGACAAATACCTTAGCACACATGTAGGGGATAGACCTCGTGCTTATGCTATTGGTACTACAAGTCCACAGAATGCTAATAATGCACCTAGTGGGACGGGGTCATTCGGAAAAACAGCACCAACTAAACCTACCCATCCAAAAAATGCTAACTCGAATGTTGGACAGGGACAGGCTGGGTCTTCTTCTTCTATGGTTGGTGGCATTAGGCGATGCCATATATGTAACAGTCCCAACCATCTACAGGCCCAGTGTCCCAACAATCCAATAAAGAGTCACGGTACAGCTCTCAACAATAATTACCGTAACGTGAAGAAGGTTAACACCATCCAAGTCTCGTCTAATGCGAAACGTACTCGGGGTGGTTATTGTTACAGAGAAACACACACCTCTCAGTGTCAAACAGAGAATGACAGTCCCGAGGTTAACTCTGACTTGTCAAACGATGGTACGAATGAGATGTCGGTACAGGAAAATGCAATCGCAGAGGCTGCTGCACTTTTTGGGGGTAATCCCTCCGGTCACGCTTCTGTTAATGAAGTTGTGGCAGTTGTTAATCAGCTGCAAAATCTTGATTGTCTAAAGTCAGCTTTACCTGACTCAGGTAATGTAAGTAAGCAGAAATCTGCTTCCCAGGGTGTTCCACTGGAACAGATGTCACAGTTATCTTACTTACCTGTTAGAATCAGCGAAGCACCCTCTACTGGTAAATATTGGGTGGTCAATGCTTTGCTGGATTCAGGGAGTGAGATTGCAGTCGTGTCTCGCAAACACGTGACTGATTTTGATCGCGCACCTTTGGCTAAGGTTCAGTTACGTGCCTTTATAGATACAGCTGTAGAAGCCGATGTGGTTAAACTGTACGTTAGGCGTGCACGGGATAACGGTGAAGACGGTCGATGCATCACCGTCTGTTGTGCTGTTTGTGATGATATGCGAGAAGATTTGATATTAACTTCCTCTATCATAGGCAAGTTGGGTGCATTGCCTGTGAATGCCGTCACGATTAACTCTTCTCCGAGGGAGGAAGATAGACCTGATGGAGCTATCAACATGGATGGTCACACGGGTTCCCAGAGATGTCCTGCGGATAACACTGGCCAGGGACCTGTTGATAACGATAGCAATGGTGCTCAGAACAATATGCCCCGGCCACATGTTGACCAAGACAGAGATGGAGGAGATGGTGGGGAGATGGATGCCACACGTACTACGGGGGGTACCAACGCTGACGATGGGGCGGTTAACCCTCAACACCCATTTGACAACAGTATACTCCAGACAGCTGACAGTCATGGTGGTCACTCAGTGTCAACAGATGAGTATGATACTGATGGGCTTGTGGATAAAACAGATGCTGGTAGTGCT
>Ga0209367_1000673_pt1 | contig 36586 bp, 24 predicted proteins | sample WorMetLIZISLAND2_FD_187412 | JGI IMG/M metagenome (GOLD analysis project Ga0209367, IMG submission 187412) | Marine gutless worms symbiont microbial communities from Max Planck institute for Marine Microbiology, Germany - Olavius geniculatus... ... | reverse complement strand
CCGATACTCTGTATAGGCCTATCACCTCTCGGCTTATAGATTGCGACTTTTTAATTAGACCTAGATTACTCTTTAAGGTAAGGACCAGCGGCGTCCATCCCCCTCAGCACCAGGAGCCAACCTTTCCCCCCAACTCGGATACCCTCCCCTTTAACTTTTTTCCCTTTTTTCCTTTCCTTTTCTTCCCTGTCCTCTTCCATTTTTTTTCTTTTTTTCTCTCCCTTTTCCCTTCTGTCTTTCTCATTCCCTTATCCCTTCTCCCTCCATTTAGAAGTAAGACCCCTTGAATCCAGCTACAGGGTCTGGGGGAGCGTTGTAATTAAGCTCCCACAGTGGGGTCTGGGGCGGAGCCCCAGTCGAAATCAAATTTGGTGGATTTTAGCCTTTAAAATGTGACATCTGATGGCAACAAATTTAATTATTTTCCATATAATTAACTGATCAAATTTAGTGCAGTTTAAACAATGTAGGCAAACAAGCGTAGGGTGGCACTACAACTGATGCTGAGTGGGTGCTGCATGGGGGTGCTAAGGGCTTCTCTTAGTACCGGTGCTGAAAAATCTGAATAGGAGTGCTGAGCACCCTTTAGACCCCGTCTGGCTACGGCCCTGTTGTTCCAGTCCCCGACAGATCGCTTGTCGGTCGCACTGCTGAAGCGGGTTTTTTAACCTAGCCAGATGACCCTTTAGTCGCCGACATGCACAGCCTCAAGCCGTGAAATACCGTAAGCTACTTATCAATGTCTCAACGTCGTAAAATGAAATAAACCGACGTATGCCTATATATCAGCGAATTACGCTTGTTTGAGTTACACGCTAATGACTGCATCACAGACGGAGAAACGCACAGCCGACTGGAATGGATAACACACGTAGCAGCCGCAGGTAACATACTTTGTTCCGACTAACTTGCATCTAACAGCCTACAGTAACTAGTGCTAAATAAATAGCCTACGACTGAACTTTATGTTTCTGAGTCAACACACACGCTCGTGCAGTTCTTAGTAAAGTGACGACGTCGACTGATAATGCGTATCGCTTATCTTAAGTAATTAACCATCTACACGGCACAAAACTAAAACAGCGCAGGAGGCACTGTGCAAGAGAACACTGGGCCATCGTATGTGGCCAACTTACAGGCAAAAGTACCGCTAATTTCTACCGGGTGGCGCGCAAAAAGTAGAATAGAACGTGCACGCCTTACATAGATCAAGCAATACAGGACAGTGTTGGAAACGATTTACAGCTTCGACCACTGCAGTGAAGGGTAGTCACGTTGAACACCGTGTTCGAGTGTTCAGCACTTCACTGCAAGTCCGCAATGATCCGGGTCCATTGGTCAGCGCTGTAGGCAACCGGTACATCACCTCGCTACACGACATTGTCCTTCAATTCCCCAGTGAAAGACAACAAAACTCAATAAATCACGATAAAAGCACAGTACGCCCATATAATTTCACACGCCACATTTTGTGCAGCCGAGACAGGCTAGATAGCTTTTGTTAGAACGGTTGGACAATGCGGCGACTGGACTGGTACGCCTAATTAATTCAGCACCGGTCACCGAGCCAGTCGTTCTTTGTCATGTAGCGGCCGTGTGCTGCAGCCCTGCACATTGCGTGAAACATAATCCTGCATCAGAACTGCACTGCAGGACGCAGTGATCAACACGAGACATGCGACGCCACACCGCACGCGAACTGAACTGAACGTGTCCGGCTCGGCTTTCAGTCGGCTTTAAATCACTCACTGCCATTCTGCTACTATTTTTGTTTTCGTTAATCACGAGTCACCAACAGGGTCCGGAATGCACAAAAAATCCACCCTACCGATTTGCAATTCACGCACACCGAGTTACGGACCACCATGAGTCCGCCTGCGGGCATGTCTCGAGTCGAGTCTGCAACACTCGAATTCACAGAGAAACCAACATGCCGCGCACAACGTTTCTGACCTCAGCAAATGGATGACTTTATATCAGAATAGCTACTTCAGAAAACTTATCATCCGCAATCCACTTCTGAGTAGCCTACGCAGTCCGCAACCAGCTAGCAATCATGCAAATTTGCAAACCTCTCTAAAAGTTGGAAACTCCATGCACCACTCGGCCATCTTTCCCCACTCAAAGCAACACACGAATTCCATAATGCCAACAGTACTTATACGACGTATTCAAGAAAATCATTGTATATAGTCATGTAGTATATTAAAGGTGCCATAGTCAAAATGCAATATTACATGACACATGAAAAGTGGAACACGCATTCTTTACGTAAATGTAGTACTTTTTGGCGCCACCCGCTACAAAATTTGCTATACGATGATGACGAAGACCTAGTCCTATAGGAGTTCTTGTCTTCGTCATCATCTGTAGCATTTTGTACCAGGTGGTACATACATGACGGCCCTATGTGCATCGTTAGCTGTTAGGAACAGCAGCAACACTGATAGCAACCGCTGAGTCTGCGTTTATGGAGATGTCTCTCGAGCTCAGCGCTCTAGGCCTACTGCGACAACGTTGGCGCATCGGAGCATCACTCCTATACTGCTCAAAACGTCAGAATCATTTCGCATAAATTCGATCCAGAAAAGCCACATCACATGAAGCAAAATCCGGCCGTTCCCTGTATTCCAGCGATATACGTAGAATACAGAATACACGATCTGATGGTGCAGAGTTTATCAATAGGCTATTTCAGTCACACTACGCCTCAGTCTGATTAAGCGTTAACGATCAAACGCGTCTAATTAACCCGAGTGGTTATCGTCATCAGCGTTAGCGACCCAGGTCAAACATTAAGCGACCGACCGACGGTCCATAACATGTCTTTGTCCGGCAGCAATGCGAGCCGCGTCAACGCGGCATATCGACGTGTGCGGCAGACAGTGCCGAACGAGCCAGCCCGGTACCAGGACCAACCAAGAATAGGCGGCCGTGCCGCAGGGCGACAGCATCTCGTGATTGAATTTAGCTGGCCGTTCATCTGGCGCAGTTTCACATGCACTGCGCTGCTAATAGAGCACTTCATGCCCTCGACAATCACACCACTGCAGTTAGTGCCGGGCGACAGTATGATCTATCACGCATGTATAGGTCGTCACATGTCACGCCGTCTCACTAGCCGTTCTACGGCGCACGATAGTAGCCACGACTAATAAATCAATCAGTTTAATCAATCAGATTTACTACACGCTCAGTTCCTGTCCAGAAAACAATGCTGGAAAAGATTCCGCGTTTCGAGCCGCTGACAAAATGATGAGGTCGCGACTATATTTGCAAGTCAACAGATCGTTTTGAGAAAACGCACGACGCGAAGTGGTGTTTGGTTGCACAATGAATTAATGATTACAATTAATCCACTGTATAATATCGTCGCTTGGAAAACTTCTTGCCAACTTAACTCAAGCATAACTTATATTCCGATTAACGACATCCAAGTACCAGCAACAAACGCCGTGAATGCTGTAAATAATACTATACTACCATGCACTCGCTGCGCACTCACTCTCAATCAACCCACACACGCAGCTGAAGACAGACATTAGCAGCTGGCGTTTTAATGGCACGATATTATCGAAGTATAAACATTAAACGGCTCTTTAATGAAGGCCATTAACGACAACCAGCCCATCAATATCGGTTACATAGTGCATAGTACCACTACTATCGCGGCGACTATCTGACTGTCGTGTCTTTACTTTAGAGAGAGTTTAGGCTTACAAAGACCAACTCTCATCAGCGCCGGCGTAACCGTTGGATGGACGATAACAGTTTATTGCTCGCTAGGTCAGCACCTAGTAGGCCTAGGAATTATCTACACACCTCTGACTGTCGGCCAGACTGCTGGCTACTCCCTCGATGAAGGCTGAAGTCGAGTTATTGCATTGAATAGATCCACTGCTATAACGTTTTGGCTGTAATTAGTCATCATGCCTTTGCAGCTGTCCAACTACCAGCAAGGCGACCGCAATAGGCAGAAACAATCTGATTGCGACCACGGTAGCAGCCGATAGTCGGACAGTCGTCGATACTAGTCCAACGGGTGATAGGCTAAGTGTATAGCCTATAAACTGTAAGCAGCTCAGACATACACATGTTTTCAAAACCAAAAGAATGACACCAAAATTTGAGACCAGAGAAGTTAGTTTTTCGTAATTGGGTTAAACACTATGGATAAGTAGACCAGTGAAACAGTGACACAGCCCCTTTGAAACTCTGCGTGAAGTCCGGGGCCACTGTTTCAGCCCTATACAATTGGTAGCCATACAATAGTTCTAGAGCCACATTACAGGCGTAGTAAAAGCAAGGTGTTATCTTCCGTAAAAATTCACGGAAAATAAGTAGTCGATTATGGTTATCTGCCGTGAATTTTCACGGCAGATATAATAGTCGGTAGTAAAGTATACGTTACCTGCACGTACGTCGCAGCCTCGCAGAAATTCCTTTGACGTACGACCTCAGCTGAAAATCGCAGCGAGAAAATACAATTCAGCACTGCAGTTGAAATATTCACGCAAACGAGCTGACCGACGGTGACGTTTTGAAAGCAATTCGAGCAGACCGGCCTCTACCTGTAAGTTGTTATCACCTTAGACACAGATAAAACTCGGTCCAGGTACAAAGAGAATATCTCCCTGTACGAGAAATCCACTGCAAGTTACCACTTACAACGCAGTCGCAGTCAGAGCTCGGAAAACAGGCGTGGCAGGAGCCCAAGAGAGCGTTGGTGAGCGACTTGCTTTCAAGACAACACCAGCTGACACGTCCACGCCATCTAGACCGGCCCTGTCACATTGCCCTACGCCTGCGGCAGACACTGACGACTGACGACTGGCGACTGCGATGCAGCGGCCGTAACTGCTAATGCACGCTAGAGATGTGCCGTTCGAATATAGTGCAATCGATTCGATTAAAATCAGAAAGGTGCAGCCGAAATTTAAACGAAGAAGGCGCGGTGTGACTTCATCGATCTACAAAGTAACCATCGCGCACTGGATGATTTGATTTCGTAGTCAAAGATTCGTTGTTTTTTTTTATTTTTTTTATTTCTGTAACGCTTGGAAGCTTTCTAAGTGACGGCACGTCGCGAACAATTTGATCAGATCAGATCACATAAAATATTTGTTTATACCCTATTTAGGCCTGCACCATGAAGCAAACATCAAGCAAACTTAGAGCACACGTCGTGCACGTGTATTTTGAATACGTTTGCTTCATGTTTGCTTCACGTTTGCTTTATCGTGTAAACGGGGGTATTATCAACAACAGTTGGTAAGCGCAACTGATACTTTCTAAAATTATACGCACATACCAACAAACTCGTCTTTCTATATTTTAATCATGTTAAAGTAAAGATTTCGGCTTTTCTTGATTTGTATGATATGGTGCTGTACACTAGAGAAGACAAAAACAATGGACCTTTTTGCATATGCAGGCCGTCTATTTAAAACGATGTACGTGCAGGGTGGATCACAAAAAGTGCTTTACGTAGATCGAGCAATCGGGCAAATTTGAAAACGATTAATTAGCTGTGGGAACCAGTTAGCTACAACGCTCTAGCATTTCCATAGGCTATATTTGACGTCAGTTTCAGACATCCAGAGATTATCTTTTTCATACCGTTAAGCTTATCGGATTACTAGCATACTGGTTAATTCATTTCCAGGTTTTTGCCCAACTCTACTGCTTGTAGCCGTGCGGAGCGGCTGGGAGTGAGGGGGAGAGAGGAGGGGTTGAATGGCAGGTCGTCGCAGTGGGGTGTCCGTCTGCTGGCGGCGCTGAAACAACAGCGCGTTGCTATCATCACATCTCCCGCATCACATCTGAGCCTCACCTCACATTATCGTCTACTCCATGCAGTCATCAGTCAGTCACTCGGCGCAGCAGCAGCAGCATTGCTGCAGGCCGCTGCTTGCTGCTATTTTCTCCTTGCGATACGATGACTCACGTATGCTGGGATCAGAAGACGAAAGACGGACTCACTGCTATTGCATTGCTTCTTTCAGTCCCACCCTCCGTGATTCAGTCGATAGTCTTTCGGTCTCACCGGCTTCCCTTGCCTTCCGTCGCAGTATGATAACAGCTGTGGTCTTCTCATGCACGTGCAAGTATACAATATCGCTCCCGGCCACGTGTCAATCACGACCATTTCTCAGTCGCAGAAAAGAACTGTATAGTAGCCTCATTGCTCTGTTCTGTTGTCCGCATAATCTGATATTTGATTGACGAAACATGGATTACTTTGTGTTTAATATTAATCACCGCTTTCATGCCATCACTAACTTATAGGTCTACGAAAAATGATATAGGAACTACGTGATTCGCATAGGCCTATAGGCCTATCAGTATTTGAATGTTCATATTAAAGAATCGAGAAGTGTTTAATGCCGAGCAAATCACGATGTACGTGTGAAGCCTATAATTTAAGCTATGTACGCAGCGTTAATTCAATCACGGATGCTGAACGCGCGATATGAAATCATCACTCTGCTGAAAGTAGTTTATCGCACAGAGGCCTAACTCTGATAGCGTGTACCGTGTGGGCGTAGCAGCGACTTATACCCCGTTTACACGATGAAACAAACATGAAGCAAACTTAGAGCACACGTCGTGCACGCGTATTTTGAATACGTTTGCTTCGTGTTTGCTTCAGTGGCGGATCCAGGGGGCGGACGTGCGGCCGCCCCCTCCCCCTTAAGCCCCTATGCATAAGTAAACACTTAATATGCTCTGCCAAACTGCTAATAAAAAGTTTGTTTATCAAAAAAATTATTAAAATTATTGCCACCAGATGTCATATTTTAATGCTAAAATGTCCCAAATTCGATTTCGGCTGGGGCTCCCCCCAGACCCTGCTGGGGGAGCTCACAGAGCCTCAGGCCCCCTAGCTGGATTGAAGGGGTTCTACTTCTAAAAGAAGGGGGAAGGAAGAAGAAAAAGGAGAAAGAGGAGAAAAGGGAAAGGGGGAAGGGGAGGGGAGAAGGGAAGGCAGGGAAGACGGGAGGGGCAAAGAGGATATCCCCTCCCCTTGGCTAAAGCCTAGATCCGCCACTGGTTTGCTTCATGTATGCTTCCTCGTGTCTAAACGGGGTATTAGTTAGGCCTATATTGGTACTTCGTAGTAGCTAATACAGTGGTCGAGACAGAGTGACAGAGGATTGACAAAGACTGGTGTCGTCTGTTGAAGGGCAGGAGGAATGTACAACGAGCAGCTGCGCTGGTTACAAACTATAGCGAACGTCAGCCTCCTGCTGACAAACATAATTAACCTGTACAGACAGCTTTTAAACACATCTGTAAATCATCCCGTGTAGCCAGTGATTGACGGCAAGTAGTCAGTGTCACAACTACTTGAGCTGCAGAGCAGGAGTGCATTGGCCGTCATGCTCGTGACGTCATAATCATTGAAGCAAAGAAATAGAAATGATGCCGTGAGACTATTACGTCAAAACGGACATCGGGCATTAGCTGAAACCCATCTGATGACCGGGAAATGATGCAGCATAAACTAATTAGGCTCAATTTGCATTACTTCGCTGGAAAACGAAGCTTCTTCAGATCTCAGTTAGACCTATGTTAAATTCAGCAGTGGTCGATAGTTTCCATGGTCTGCTCCAAAGTTAGAAAGACTTCTACAAGGCCTACAGAACTTCTCATTGTTTGTGCAAGATACTGTATTCGCATGACCAAGTCAGCAGCGTCTTCTCTTGCTCACATTGTAGGCCTAGTTATTTGGCCCTAAATATTCATAGTTTTCTTGTTTTGACCAGATGACAGCAGGCCTACATATTAAGAGTTACGTTACTGTACTTTTATGTTACTGCACTTGTATAAATTATATACAGCTGAACATTTTGTCCATTTTAACGAGTAATATAATTTTTATGCTGTGCGTTTTGACATTTCTGTAATAAACGAATAATGTTATTGTTTCATTCCCCGATACAAATATATCGCAGGTGTTGCGTTGTGTCCGGTCGTTAATGAAGCAAACACTGGAACTGCCACGGCTAAGATTAATGTACTGTCGATGATTGAGTGCATGGCCGGGTTGCGCCGTTCAGTCCAACAGATGAGGCGAACAGCTGTCAGCGGAGCCGCCAGCGATCATTAGACACGCTCCAGCGCACAGGAAACGCCGATCTCCGTCTCTCTCTCTCTCTCTACGTACAACCCACGTAAAGGTGCTCGTAATACGCATTACCACCACAGATGTATGTGGCACCGTGCGCCAATCCACCATTTCGGTTCGATTTCCTTTCGTCAGGCGGTGCCAGCCAGTGTCACACTCAATGCAAAATGCGCAACTGCTAATTAATCAACCAGTAGCCTAAAGGTTTGGTTATGGAAAAAAGCGCTGAACCATCTAAGACTAACGATAAATAGATTAAGTTACTTTTTCCGTTAAAATATCAAGTAACCTGCTGCTGACCTCAGTTAAACATTTAACGAGACGTAGGCCTAGAGATGATAAGAACAAGCTGTGCGGCAAGCAGTGCAGGATCAAAAGTTAATAAAGTACTGTGCACGGTTAAGTGCCGAGGTTTGAATGAAACGAATCCTGTTAATTAGTGCATCAACACTACGGTGGAAATTGTGAGTTTTTGTTGCACCTAACATCTGCAGGCCGGATGTAGTCTACACTGCTTGCGCACTCGAGAGCTGGGCGTTGCCTTTCAATCACACCAGACCCCCTGTGACATCCTCCTTGCGGACAGGATGTTATGTTACCTGACGCAAAAGCTAACAGCATGACCCCATACACCACTGCCAACCAAGCACACAGGCCACTGATGAATGCAAAAGCTTCTATTCACCCAAATCTGGAATGGAAATCGGACTCAAAGTTTCTCCCTTTTCTCCGTTCCTTTTCCCTTCCTCTTTTTCTCCCCACACTCCTTCCCTATCATTTATCCCCCTCTCCTTCACCATTTTCCCTCCTCTCCCTTTCTCTCCTCGACTTCCCTGTTCCATCCTCATCACCCCCTACTTCTTTCCCCTCCCTCTCTCAGGGCCACTCTTAATGAAGCTATTGGGTCAGGGGGAGCGCTGTAAGCTCCTCCAGTGGGTCCAGGCGGAGACTGCCCGCCAAAATTTTGATCAAAAAAGCGCTTCTGGTGACAGCAATCTATGTTATATAATATATACACCGTCAACAAAACTCCCCTCCCTTATTTTTCACAGGGAACAAGCTGCACACACCAGGTATAAGGAAAAAAGCCAGTGGATGAATGATACTCTGCCAGGCCTCAGATTGGGACAGTGCGCGTAAATATAGGCTTAACATGCAAGTCTTGTAGTTTACACTCAGACGCCAAGATTTAATATACAGTGTGACAAACAGCATCCCCAACATTTTTGACTGTAACTTGAAAACCAATTAGCAGATTTTGATAATTTATGGTACGAATATTCCTGACACAACTTGCCATCAAATGAACATTCAGCTTCCCACCTCACCACTTTTGCATTATCTGGGGAAAGCAGGCCAAGCATAATACGTGTTAAAATAAATGAAAAACGTCAATAAATTCCATCTATCCTAATCTATGGGCCCCAACAGCAGGTATATTACAAGGTTTGACTGTCATGCAGCAGTGTGTCTACCAGATGAAGTTTAGGAATGTTTGTGAAGTCAAGAAGCGACTGGTACAACCAGGATTGGTCTGGAGCAGAACATTATCGACTCTGCTGTCAATGAATGGAGAAAGCGTCTCCTTGCCTGTGTACGCACAGTGGGCCAACACTTAAAGCAATTTTAGCAGGATTTTGGATGGCCTAACAACCATGAACAAGTTTAGTGCGCCACGCATAATGAGATGCCGAAGCACAAAAAAAAATTTATTGCATCAATACAACAAAACAAAACTCTTTCGAATTTTCCGTCTGCCATGCCGTCAACAGAAATTAAAACTATTAGCTAAAGGTATTAAAATTATTAAAAGTATTATTATCATTAGCATATTTATAATACACTGTGTCTCAAAAAAATCCCCAACATTTTTGACTGTAATTTTAAAACCAATTATCAAATTTTGATAATTTTTAATACGAATATTCCTGACATAACTTGCCATTAAATGACCACTCAGTTTCTTACCTCACCCAATGTATGCTTCTCACTGCCTAGGGAAAGCAGATCAAGCAAAATGTGTTGAAATAAACATAAAACCTGAAAAACATCCTTGAGATTATCGATCGTAACTTGGAGAAAGATTAACAGATTTTGATAATTTTTAGCAAAAATATTTCTGACACAACTGGCTGTTAAATAAGTGTTTTAGTTTTCACATCACCTAACGTCTGCTTCTGCACTACCTGGGAAAATCACACCAAGCATAATAGGTGTTAAAATGAATAAATTCCATCTATCCTAATCTGTGGGCTCCAACAGCTGGTCTATTATAAGGTTTGACTGTCATGCAGCAATATGTCTACCGGATGAAGTTTAGGAATGTTTGCAAAGTCAAGAAGCAACTGGTAGAGCCTGGATTGGTCTGTAGCAGAACATTATCGACACTGCTGTCAATGAATGAAGAAAGCGTTTTAAAACCAATTATCAATATACTGCAAGTTTTGAATAGTGGGCCAACATGTCAAGCAATTTTACTGCAGGCAGTTGAAAAATGAACAACTGAATGAAATGTCAGCCACAGTGTCAGAAATGTAAACAAAATGTGTTTTAACGTGTCATGTTAACAAAGCAACCATACTGTATTGGACAAAAAAGTAAATAAGTAAAAACACAAGCTATTTAACTATAAGTATAAGTATATAGCTATAAGTTATATTTCGCTGGTTGTTTTCCCCAGGTAGTGCAGAAACAAATGATGGGTGAGATGGAAAACTGAATGGTCATTTGATGGCAAGTTGTGTCAGGAATATTCGTACCAAAAATTATCAAAATCTGGTAATTGGTTTTCAAGTTACAGTCGAAAATGTCGGGATGTTTTTTTGAGACACAGTGTATATTTATCTGTGACACACTAAACTTGTTCATGGTTGTTAGGCCATCCAAAACGCAGCTTTTACTGCAGGCAGTTAGAAAATAGACAACTTGATCATTTGTCAGCCAAAGTGTCAGAAATGTGAACAAAATGTGTCTCTATGCGTTACGTTAATTAAGCAATCATACTGCATTAGATAAAAAAGTGATATTTCGCTGCTCGTGTTTTTCCCAGGTAGCGCAGAAACAAACGCTGGGTGAGTGGGACACTGAATGGTCATTTGATGGTAAATTGTGTCAAGAATATCCGTACCAAAAATTATCAAAATCTGACAATTGGCTTACAAGTTACAGTCGAAAATGTCGGGGGTGTTTTTTGTAACACAGTGTAGTTGCCTTTGTGGCCAAATAGCCTCAAAAAAGGCAAACCTGGCCGTGCCCCATCAGGAGCATAGGCGGGATGCTCATCTCCCATAAGTTGGCCGTTGAGCCCGTAGGTGGATAGACCACTCAAGTCCGTGACGCATTGCCAGTGCAAATATCATGGTCAACAGAAATTTTGCGAAAAAGTAGCAGACTGATATGATCCATAATTTGAGCTGCTAAACTGGCAGGCAGGCTGCAAGTAAATTAAAATAACTATAAATATTTCCAATGGAACTGAAATGAGAAAAATTAGACAAGTGATCTTATGAGACATAAATAAAGGAAACAATGAACAGTCACTACAACGTATATTCAGCATGTGATCAAACAAAAACTGAAGAATACTCAGTGGATATCAGCATTCTTGCACACCACACAGTGCACATATCTGCAGTGAAGCTGCTTCCATTACAATGTCACCCACATGGATACATTCAGATAACCACAGAATACATATTGTATATGCAGAAGCTAAGCAAAGTGCAGACTACACAAGTTTCAGTATCCCTAACAGATGTCTAGTATAGTAAAGCACACATCACAGGCTGAACAGATCTACATGTAGTTAATTGGTCGCTGTTCACAGATGCTGTCAGCTTAATCACTACGCACATTTGTGCCACTTTAGCTGCACTGGATTCACTACTTCTACTACGAGAGAAACTGTACAATAACACACCGCACGAGATTGACACCACACCAGAATCATTTCTACATTCTCACCATGCTGTGATTTACCGTAACATGATTCTAGCAATACTCGAATTCTGCGATAATGAATGAAGTATATAAAAATGGCAGAAAGATTCAAGAATGTTTCGAAGTTGACGGTGGACACTAATTTTGGCTAAACATGGGAAGAGCTCCAAATTGTAACTCATGTTCAACAATTCCAAAAAAGCTTACTGCCATGGGCTGGCTAAAACTGGAATAACTGGGGAAAAGTAGGCAGTCGAGCACAAACAGAAAGAATCGATAGCAACTAGCAAAGAGATAATAATAAACAGTTTCATTTAGTATCACTAGTAACATTTGGCAAATAGCCCGACCACTTCACAGGCTGATAATAAGCACGCCTCAAAGCATCAGACAGCAAACATCATAGAGACTTCTAATGTTAGTTTGTCTCTAGATTTTTGTTTCATTGGAGAAATAAACATAAATTAGTTTAAGGTAGATTAAGAGACACTTATAAGTTACTGGCAGACAGCAGGCTGTCTGTCACAGAGCACAACACTACACAACATAAAGTCTTAAGTCATTGCAAGTTAGCTTTATATACACGTATTATATATATATATATATACTAGTAAAACTGTTGTATAATTCAACACTAGCAGACAGATAATGCACACACCAAAGTAAGCTGCATGCACGGTATTCACGTACAGTAATTAAGTTCGACCAAATATTTACTATATATCATTGTCTAAAACAGACACAATATGTAATCTATCTGTCTTCATCAAGCAGGTAAAGTCAGCTGGCCATGTCTCAGCAGATCAGATCCATCCATTGGACTCACACTGTCATTAACACAGACAACAAGTGCATATCACACCATATGATGTAGTAACATTTCATATGCTGCCAACTACTATCAACTAGGGCTGTACCGAATAGCAGATTTTACTATTCGACCAAATAAGAATAATTCATTTTATTATTCAGCCGAATACGAATAGCCGATGCAGGTTCAAACACAGTGCACAATGCCCTGGATTTAATGCTCACGAATACTGTGAAAAAATCCAAGTCAGTCATCTTAATTGTGTTCGTGTTAAACGAACGATACTAACAAAAATTGCCGCCACTAATGAAACATGCTACATACTAAACTGCCAAGGAAAAGCCTTGAAGTGTCATATGTGGGGTTATGCTATGGAGACTGCTGGCTGACAGCAGCTATCTTTGAGGCTATATGCAGGAGCACCAAGTGGCAACGGCATATGAGCAGCTTATTATTCGTATTCGGTCTATTTTTGCACTACTATATGGCTTAATATGGATATACTATTTGGGCTGAATAGAATACGAATAGAATATTTGGTACAGCCCTACTATCAACTACCAGCTACAGTTCTTACAATAACCACTATAACCAAAATGCCTTTACTGTCCATGACCAAACAACATAAAAGCTCTGAAAAAAGCAACGACAATAATAGCAACAAAAAGAAAAAAGTAACGTATCCAAGTGCTAGTTCATTCTTTCTTTTAAGTGTTCAAGCTTACAGCCAATTTAAGTCACTGAGACAATCAACTTCACAACAAAATACACCATTTTTCCCCTAGCAGTGGCTGCATTACAGCACAGTGTTGATCAAGTGGTCGTGGGTTTGACTCTAGTTGTTCACACACCTGTGTCTCTTGAAATCGAGCAGCACAACTTGCAGCTGAAACTAAGATTTGCAGAACTACCAAACTTAGTGATATACAGGCTGAATGGTGTTGTGAAAAAGATAAACACCCCATCTAGCTTGAAAAGGCACAGAGTTGTTATCAAGTAACTGCCACCAAACTAGCTTGAAAAAGCATAGCAACTGTTACCATTTTTGGTAGGTCGGCCACTGCCAATACTGAAACGAGCACAAAACAATAACGATGAGAGAGAAATAGACCCGATCAGTCATCAGTCGTTGTCATCATCAGCCATGCGACTGCTGCTCCCATCATCATCGTCATCACACACCGTGCCACTAGCAGTTCCCCCGCCTTCGTCATCACTCTCACATGGTGTTGTAGCAGCGCTGCTGCCACCGACCACACCTTTCTCCAGACGCTCGCGGGCGTTCGTCACCACCGACTGCAGCACGATCGAGTCCTCGTAGATCTGTACAGTTGCAAAACAACGCCTGACATGATTGAATGCTCTTCATAGGAAACCCACCACAGAGCTATGTCATATGGGACCACACAATGTCAACTGCCACCTGACGCTGGTCAACGTGCCTTGCCTCAACCCCAGCCAGACAGACCGATACTCAATTTACCTACTCCAGAGAGACAGAAAACTGAGTTGACCTTCGTGTTGGTTATACACTGTGTTCAGAAAAAAAACACCCACTCACGTTTTCTTTCATATCTTCATGGAAAATGGTCAGATTTCCACAAAGTTTTCAGGGAATGTCTAGGAGGAAACTAGTATTCCACCGGTGGAAAAGTTAGATATTCTTTGCTACTGGTGACGTCATGCTGACGTCATATTTCCACGTTTGTAAATCATGGGTTTTACCATTGAAGACAGACATCTGACAAAATGTTTGCGAGTCAGCAAGGGTTATATAGCCGCAAGTTTGTGCAAGTTTGTGCTACATGTTTCTGGACAATGGACAGACAATGCAACATTGATCGAATGAAGTTTTTAAATAAAAATGATCAACAAGACCAGCAGTTTCAAGCCGTTTAACTGATAGCAGGCAAGTGGTCAACCACGCAGTGATGCGTGTGTGTACGCCAGCCAACATCAACGAAGTTGAGGATCTTGCACTCAGCCAAGAAGATAAACCATGGAAAAAGTTCACAATGAAAAATTGCATGATGAATTAAAATATTTTAGAGGCCAGTTAACACAATCACCAATTGATGTGTTTTAACATTTTACCAAATGTCTGGCTTCAGCGGTAAAACCCACAATTTATAAACATGGAAATATGACGTCAGCATGACGTCACCAGTAGCAAATAATATCTAACTTTCCACCTTTGGCATACTTGCTTCCTAAAAACATTTCCTGAAAATTTTGTGCAAATTTAAACATTTTTCACAGAGCTATAACAGAAAACGTGAGTGGGTGTTTTTTTCTGAACACAAGTGTATACTGAAACAGCTTATCTGTCTGCACGCAGTCATCCATCCAAGCAGTAACCACTTGACAGTAAGCACAGTGGGAGTCTAACCAATGACTCGACCAAGAGTCCAATGTCTTACCATTACACTACCATGCCACATGAACAACTGTCTCTATTCAGCTGCCGAGTAAGACTAAAACTAACATAAAAAACTGAATGCTCAAAAGTTAGTAATTCTAAACAGCAGATTACTTTAATTAAGTATAATTTTATTTATTCACACTTTCAACAACCAACAAAAAAGCACTTCGAATAAAAAGCAACAGACGCAGCAGTTTTTACATTCTAATTAATAAATTATCAATTTATCACATACAACAAATTCAACTAACAACAGTACTGTTAAGCAGCATTTTAAGGAGCTGCGAAAAAATCAAGCTCTGCTGATTGATGTATGTGATTGTGCTACAAAATCATAGACTTCACAGAGATGCAAAAAAAGTCTTAGCAATCAATCTACAAATGTGACTGTCTGCAGCATAACTGCTATATTATTCAGCAGCAAATAACGACAAATAACAAGAGCTAAATCAAACCAGTGATCCTTCGACGTTGTAAGTCTGTGCATTCTTGCAGAGCAGCAGCACGTCCTTCTCGACATCATCAAGGCTCCTGTAGTAATGAGCTCGAATACGTTGCTGCGTACGATACATTTGAAACACAATAATGGTCAAAATGGTTAAGTGGTATAGTTTTTTATAGAAAACAAATCTACGAGCTACGAAGTGTTACCTGCCATATGAGATTAGGGTTATCTGCCACTCAATAGAAATGAACATGCCCCGCTATAACCCAGACATACAGGTCGGTACTCGATTTACCTACCAAAGGGATGAAAGCAAGTGAGTGAGTGAGTAGGGTTTTACGTCCCACCCGACACAGTATAGATCATTTTGGGAATGGCCTTTCCAGGCAAAACACATGTACATACAATAATGAAACTAAAAGTTTAACCTTTACACAAAGTTAATGTGTTAACATAACTGTTGACCGAAAATGTAAAAAATCGACTGCATCACTGAGCACTATTACCTGGATCTTCTTAAAGTCGACAGGTTTACGGATCACTTCATAGTAGTCGGGAAGTTCTTTGCGTGATGGCAACTCCATAAATGGTTCACTCAGAATACGCTCATCACTGAACACAAACGTAAACAAGAAATATTTTATACTGTGATAAATCTAATGCATTCCTCATGCATTATTCACTGACATCAAAATCCCAATAAGAACCAAGTAACTCCGTTCGATCTGACATGGCCATTAAAATTACCAAAGCCATATTATAATAGCCCCAATATAACAATAAAAACAAGAACAACTACAACCTAAACAACAATCACATGATACAATTACAAGGAAACTATCAGCAATGATGCATCGATAATTAAAAATCAGTTCAAACAATCTAAACAGCTTCACGACCGAAAGAAGAAAAGCAGCAGAAGTAAGAGATAACGATACAAAATTAACAGCCATAGTGCCACCACAAAAAAGCGATATAATTGTACACTGCAAGTATTAGCTAAACAGCACAACTGGCATGGACTTGCTATCAAGGGATATCACGAAAACACTGGCATTATGACAGCAGGGGCAGATGCTCACACTGAATTTTTGTTGTCGAAAATTTTTTTGTGTCCAGAAATGCAAAATTTGGGGTTAAAGCCAACACTGAGAAATCAAAAAACAACATTGGAATTTCGAGCACCCAATAATCTGTGAGAAATATGCAAATGTCCATTGAAATTCTGTTGAAAATTTGCTTCGTCTGTCCGAAGTTGCAACTTCTAGCCCCGTCTACTTTTTTCAACCCCCACTGCCATTGTGTAGTACTAACCTGTCCTGGTAGTCGATAACAATCTGAATGAGTTTCTTCATTTGCTTCGTGAGCTTGAGAGGGTTCGGGCTTGCCTTCTCGAGTGGTGGTCGTCCTCGTTTCTTGGGCTTCTTGCTCTTCTCATCCGGCTCGTCACATTCGTCGTCTTCAATACGCCGACGTCGTTTACGTCCTTTCTTCCTGACTTCGTCCTCCACTTCATCTAGATTCCCGTCCTCAATCGCCTTCCCAGACACAACACGGGCTCATCAGAGGTTCATTTAACAATATGCACTACATAGTATTCACATTTTACTTACTTACATCCACACTCGCTACAGCAGGTATGCACAACCTAGCTGAGACACCACACGCACATCCACAGCCACATACCAGGCTTTCATTGGACAGATTACATCTTCAATCTGTCTTCAGCTAAACATTTGCTTTGGAACGGCAATGGTACTTTGGTGACTCCATCAACATATCAGATGTGTTACAGAGCAGTGACAACCCAGTGAAATTCCTCAATGCTTTGTGCATCTTCCCCTCGCATACAGACAGTGTCTAACAGGCTTGTCGTGACAACAAGAAGAACAAGACCGCATCACTCAGTCATGAAAGCAAGGCATGCCAAAACAAAGCAAAATACTATTATCATTAATCACAACAAATAGCAAACATCGAGCTCAGCAGTTTGTGTTCCCAGCTGAGACTGCTACCAGTTAAAAACACGTCCAAAAACAGATAAGAAAAAAAGCAAATGAATAACTTGCATGGATTATAATTTTATGTATCATATTTTCGCTGTTTTCTCTTATGCTGGTAGGTCATAAATTCCTAAGAATAGCACATTTTCTATGTTTTCCCTCTAATAACTGCTCTACTAGTGCCATAGACGACAATCATTCCAGAGAACATTATGAGTAGTTTGCAGGAAAAACTGGAAAAAGAAACAGCTCCAAGTGCACCACACAGCCCAAGCAAAAAACACAGATGGCTAAAAAACCAATGTACAGCATCATCAAAAAGCTAGAACAAACAATTCAAGTCAAGCTGTGACAAGATGTAATGCGTAACAAATACTCACACGCAGCCACTGTTTCTCTGTCAGAGCATCAGAGTAGTCTACTTCCTTCCTCTGTCTCGACCCTCGGCCAAACAACTTCTCCTCTTCCTCTTCATATGTCAGGCGATCAACCTAGTACAACACGACACCCACGAATGGGTTTGAGACCAGCATTTTCAACGCCAAAGCCATGTCCACTGTCCAGGCAAGTGGGCTTTCAGGCTAAGACTAATAAGTAAAGAAGTAAAGTATGACTGTTCTATACTGAGCATTCAAAACTAGTTTAATCTTACTCAAACTGTAACAAAATGAAAAAAATGCTCAGATAAACATACATCAGATCAACATTTCAGATGAGTTACTTCAAGACTACATCTAGTTATAACAGTCAAAATGGGAAAAAGTCAACACAGCTTCAGTACTGAGATAGTAAGAGCACGCTACTAACCCACAAAAAGTTGTTTTTGTATAAAATGCTAAATAACTAACATTGCATAAGTGCAAATGGAACAAAACAGCTTAGCAGATCTACATGTGGCATCTGCGACACTTCTGAGGTTACTTTCAGTTAATCATACTTACGTAAGCAAAATTACTGGAATTTCAGAATTAATGTAGCAAATAAATGTAGCAAATAAAGTGCTATCCGTGTTGCTTAATAATCAACACTGAAACTCTAAGGGAAAAAAACACAAATTAAATGAACAATGTAAAAAAATGTAAAATGTAGAAATGAACAACCACCTCCATTTCATCTCTAACAAGCCAAGCAGGAAGCTCGTCCTCTTCCATCAACCGTGCTCTTCGCTTCGGATCACGAGCCTCATTGCGTCGTCGATCGAGATCCATTTGCTGTATAGAAATAGTCGATCCATGCAACCACACACACTCACTATAAAACTTCTCATAATCTATGCAGAATTAGCATCTGACTACTGTACACAGAAGTTTGCTACATAAACACTGAACAGCTCTGAACTAAAGAGTGACATGGGGATAGGGATGGCGGTAATACCGCAGTAATGGGGACAATAAAGGCGCTATTACCACGGTAATGGAGATAAAAGCCATGGTAATACCGCGGGAATAGAGATAGAATTTGTGATATACCCGCGGTAGTGGGGACAACTACAAATTTTGTCTGTAGTTGTTGCTGTAAAAATAGATGTGGAAATAATACACTTCACTAAATAGTACTAGTACATTGCATGGCATGTTTCAAAATGTGGATAATTTGCGTTTATGTACACTGATAGCGTGGGGTGTTGCAAAATGTTATTAATTTGCATTTACATTAGTAACCAACAGCAGTAAAATGTGCAGATTATTAGCGGAAATTATTTTTGTCAACATAACGATGGGGACGGGGATGTTACTTCATCCCCATGTCACTCTCAACTCTGAACCCAGAAATCTAACACACAGAAGTAAATCTAATGCACACAAAAGTTATCAAAGCATGTAAAAAAAATTTCCGCTAAACAATAAGTAATGCAAGTATATGTATTCTTCAGGAAATTGATGATGATCACAACAAATAAGCATATATAAATTCTAGCAATTAATCTAGTCGTTAGTGAATAACAAATTTTTAATAACTGAAATTATCTTAACCATTATTTTTTATAGATTTTCCCATATAATAAATATTTTTATATTTGCCACAATAAAACTAACAAATTTAATTAAAACACGAGTACTGAAATAAAGAATGTAAAAAATGAGAAAATCTACCTGAAACTTCTCGTATTCAGCTTCAGTTCTGGCAAGCATCTGGTTGATAGTTTCATCATCGGGAACCTCATCCTCATCCTTCAGAACAACACAACATAAAATAACAACGCTGACACAATACTGTTGAACTCCACAAGGACCACAGCACTGCAACAAATACAACTTTCGACCTGTGTTTAATCAGCTGATTTTCCAGAGTTACTCTAGACTGGGCGTGGGAACTCTTGGAGCAAGTCTTTTTTACAAACTGAATGTGCTTCTTGTCACATAATCAACAGCATCAGCACTGCACTAATCTCATAACAGCATAAGTTGTCTTGAGGCCTGGCTCTATAGCATGACATGTTCGTGTTGTATACCAATTACCGACAACACCAGTGGTGCTGTGAGCCAAGAACAAAACACCACACATCGCACATTATTTACAATCTTGCTATCACGTTGCACAGAGGCAGTATAATCTCCTAGCTATACACTTACGTGAATTGTGCAACGCTGCATGCATATGCACAGTTTAAGAGCTCAGCCTAATCAGCACAGATACAATTTCTCAAGCAATACAACAAAGAAGGTGGCCTTGTAATGTAACAGCAGAATGTTGAATGCATGATCAAGAGGTAGTGGGTTCAACTCCTGGTCTCGGTCAGGCCACTATCAAGTGGTTACTACTGAGATCGGTGACTGGCTGCGAGCAGGTACATAACCAACACCATCCTACCACGGTAAGAAAATCGAGCACCAACCTGTTTGGCTGAGTGTCAGATAACACTGCATGATCCCATATGGCAGGTGACACTTGCTAGCACAGTGATGGATTTCCCATAAAGACCTATATATCACTTTTAACCTTCAACACAACAAACTATGACAAAATAATGACTAAAACATATGACACACTATGACAGAACAATCACACAGTTACCTCCTCCTCCAAATTCTCCGACTGCAAGATGGACATGAGGAACTGTTGGCGTTCGAGTCCCGTTGACTTCTGGTCAAACATTCCCGCCTGAATCACCTTCTCATCAACATTCAACTTATAGCGGGCAGCAGCCAAAATACGCTCCTCCACCGAGTTGACCGTCATCAGACGTAGCACCCTTACCTCGTTTTGCTGGCCGATACGGTGAGCTCGGTCCTGCGCTTGCAAGTCCTGCACCACCATCAACCAAAGCAATCTCCATCACTTTCAAGTTTTACCTTACCAGTAAGAAAATGACCAAAGAACTGATCAGTAACAGCAGCAGATGGTAAGTGTTTTTTTTAACAAATGGAACATGTATGGTTGTCAATTATGCGTGAAAAATTTGTTGAATCTACCACATTTGACTATTAAATGCAACTAAAAAATCTGGCAAAAGCTGCAATCAAAATCTAATATTTACCTGTCCTTTATCAACATTAACAATTTCAATATCTATGCGGGTGAATATATCACAGAAACATAAGAAAGTGACAAAACAGCAAAAGTCCTGTTATGTAAACAAAAACCATGTTGTGAAGGTTACACATGCCAGAGTAGCCAAAGAAGTCCAACAAACAAACAAATGACCATGTACTGAAATAAAAAGGTCCAACAACAGAAGAGTTTTCATCAAATTAACAACAACCTTACTACTAATGCACAGTTCACAAAAGTAATGCACGGTTGGTCAGACAATTACAATGATAATGTGCACCGACATCTGACATCAAATGCATCAAAGTATTTGTAAATGCACAAATAACAGTAAAAACAGTGAAATTCACAAAGCTTGTTTACCTACACCCTAAACAGTGTAAGCACTGTACAGCACCTGGTGTGGGTTCCAGTCGGAATCAAAGATAATGACAGTGTCAGCAGTCTGCAAGTTGAGTCCGAGGCCGCCAGCACGAGTGCTCAGAATGAAGAGAAAAATCTCCGAGTGCGGATCATTGAAAACTGACAGCAGCTGGCCACGATCGTCACTCTTCGTTGTCCCGTCAAGACGAAGGTACTTGTATCCTGACAAATAACAGCTACATATATATTTCGAAGAAAAACACAGCGAATTCAGTATGGTGCAACCGACTCATTTTTTCTGGGATTAATCCAAAGCTGCATCAGGTCCACTGCAATGGCATGTTTTTACAGACCATTCAGATCATCCAAAAAATAACTAAGGTTGAGAGACATGGGCAAATACTTAAAAAACTAGTGGGTTTTATTGAGTAAATCAACCGAAAACACCCACACCAAATTTTGTTTTAGTGCTTCACTATGGTTAAGTTTCTGAAAGTTGAGGCTAATAATTTGCAATTTTTTCAATATTTATTCCATGTGGACAGTATTTAACAGTCCTCATTCTAATAAGTGAAACTCAAGAAATTCCAAACAGACAAGTTAATACACAAGCTGAGCCTTTAATAAATCAAGTTGAACCCAAAAAACCAAAACCTAATAAATCCACCAGATTGGGCTTAAAAACCACATATTTCAACCCTGGAAAAAACAATGCCGAATCATCAAACGAATAGCTAGCAATGAAATTCACAGAAGAAATTGAAACCTCGATAGTAGAGAAAGTCCTCCATGATGGTCATTAGCGCAGTCATCTGACAGAACAGCAGACACTTGTGTCCCGTTGCCTTCAACTTGGGCAATATACGGTCCAACAGCTCAAACTTGCCAGAAGCACGATAGAGATCAGCCCTGCAGTGAACACAGTACAACCCAACACTCAACAGATGGCAGCAACAACACATAATGCCATAATCACTACATGCACTATGAACTGTACAGATTAAAAAGCACAGTTCAACATAAAACCAACTGTCCATGTTAATTGTACAACTAAGAAAGAAGAAATATAAATAACAGTAACAGAACATGCTTCAACAATCACCCAAAGTTTCAGGCAAAGCCTAATCCAAAGTAACTCCAGAAGGCCAGTTAAAAAATGCCGAATGTCTTAGTAACAGTAATAATGCAAATAAGCATGTAGACGGCAAATATCATGTGTTCAGATAGTCACAGACGATCCGTATTGTACAAAACTCTGGGCTAGCAAACATTAGAAATTCTTGGAGTGGTATATTTGCTGACTAGATGCACACAAGGGGAAATTCAGCACCTGTTAATGCACTAAAGTAATATGAAATGAAAAAGACCTGAAGTTTAGACAGTAAAAACCTGACAGAACAGTTCTAATGCCACAGAGGCAGACTTGCTACACACACTGACAGTATATGACAGTACAGCACTGATCACATCACGGCTTTCATTACAACACAAGTACAACGTAACGCACTCGTTTGGTCCATGACCGGGCTTTGAGAATGCTTCTTCAATCTGAGGAAAGATGAACGGATGATTGCAGATCTTGCGCAGCTGCATGATCGTGTTCATCAGAATTCTAGCTCCACCGCGACCCTAAAAAGTACACAACACATCAATCAATAAACAGGTAGGTAGACTGACAAAACTAAACCATTTGCCATATAATGACCAAACCTGTCAGCTCATCAACCTGTGCACTGACTGTCCAATCAACACTGGACAAATTCTTACGACTGTCACTAAGTAGAATGCATGGCAAAAAATAAAAAAACAAATAACAGCTGCTAACTTGTAGAGACAAGAAGCGGTCACAAAGGGTGAAGCTAAAAACCAACCTGATCGTGACAAGTTAACGGCAACGAGCACAAACTTGTCAGAACAATCAGATCTTGTTACAACTTCACTACAAGTTGGCAGTGAAATGAAAGTAAACTGCAACAAGACAACTCACGTTCTTTCCCTTCTCTGAGCCATCGGTGAGAAGAACACCTTTACTCTGCATGTGACGGTAGAGGAGTCGCTGCAATGACGACATGTCACACTTTATCACATACTCCACCTGAACAACATCCACAATCACTCTCTCCATACAGACCGGGACTATTATCCAACAAACAGCTGCAACCTACTGAGTACATTACACCACATAAGGAACTAATTAGTACAGTTGTTGGATAGCAGTTGGGACAAAGAAGGTCAAAGGTACACAGACAAAAATCGCATTGCAAGCAAAATGCTAGAGTCATTTGACGAAAACTAAAATGAGCACGCTATAAAGCAAAAGCACATAAGCAAAGCAGATTCTAAAGCCCAACTGAATTGCGGTTGTCAACTGATCTCTGAATGCAAGCACTTGGTAGCTTTACCTTCTCTGGCAGCTGTGATTCCACTTCCTTCTTCAAGCGACGCAGAAGAAATGGTCGCAGGACTTTGTGCAAACGGCGAATGATCAGCAACGTTTCCTCATTGTTCAGCTCAACCTGTGCGCAAACCAATCCATCACACAGTATTCTATCGACAGCCAGAGTACGGTATTTACCAATAATTTGGTAGTCTAATGGTTGCACGTCAAACAGGCGATTGCCAGGTCGCTGGTTCGACTCCCAGCTGGTGCAATGCCAGGTAACAACACTGGGCAAGTTGTTCACACACGTGCCTCTGTCACCTGTCACCATGCAGTATAATTTGGTACCGACCTCATCGCTGGGAACGTAACGACAGTATGTAGAAGAGGTGTGGCTTACCGTCCATATAGCTGAGGTGTGTTTGCACTCAGGGCCTTAGAAACGGAGATGAGCATTGAGAGCTGCGAGAGGGTGCTATTGATTACCTTCATCTTAATTAAGTAAAAAATGCTAACGTTGATTATTTGAAAAATTTACTGTGATAAGTTTTATCAATCGCTTCCATAAATTCAACAAAATCCAAAAAATAATAAGAAATAATGTGAAAGAAAAGCAGCTGTGACATGTGCATACCTTTTCACCTGTCATGGCAAATGGAGCATTAAACCACTGTTCAAAGTTGGCACACGACTTGAATATACTTGGCAGCAAGAAGTTCAACAGTGCCCACAACTCCGGCAACTTGTTCTACAACACTCAGCGACACGCAATTTGCAAATGAATTCTGCAATGTATCAGCAACACAGACAACACATGCACATAAAAAATATGCTATGATGTGATATATATATCACGATTCAGAAATATACAAATTTGGAAATAATGTCTTAGCTCAGAACATAGGAAATGAAAAGAAAGCCATTTAAACATGCTGCGATAGTGCTAGCTAGAAACTGAAAGCATATCCGGTACGAAAAACAGTGTTCCAACAAACCATAAAGATTTTCTTGGACATTCCTGGAGAACGACACATTAACCCAGGCAAATATGGAGAATGAGCCACAAAATAACTGAACAAAATTGCCACTTAACTGTATGTATATCAAAACTAACATGACAGCAATGAAACACACTATGAGAGAATAGTGTCAGATGCAAGATCGGAAAATACATCGCAGACAGTAACACTAATAGTCAAAAACAAATTTTCCATCAAATTTGCATGTTTTTTTATATAAATACACGCAACTTAGACCTCTTAAAATAAAAAACTGACGGAGGCCATGCTCAAGTTCGCGAACTTGGGTCCATCGATATTTTTAGTTTTTTACTATAACTTTGTCAAACATGGTCCGTTTGCTACAAACATGTGTACACATAGTGCCACAGACAACGTGAACAAATGCTGCAAATTTGGCTTCTGTTAGATTTCTACTTTTTGTGTGCGCATATATTGTGGCTAAACCGTACATACTGACATATGGTTTAGCCACAATATATGCACACACGAAAAAAGTAGAAATCGTACAGTAATTTAATTGCAGCATTTGTTCATGTTGTCTGTGACACTATGTGTACAAAATTTTGTAGCAAACAGATTATGTTTGACAAAGTTCTAGTAAAAAAACGAAAAAAACCAACGTATGATTTAGGCACAGTATATGCACACACAAGAAATTAAAAATAGTACAGTAATCAACTTCGCAGCATTTATTCATGCTGTCTGTGACACTAAGTGTACAAAATTTTGTAGCAAACGGACCACGTTTGACAAAGTTATAATAAAAAACTAAAAAAACCGATGGACCCAAGTTCGCGGACCCGAGAACGGCCACCGTCAGTCCTTATTTTAAGAGGTCTACAACACATAATGACCATCATATACTATCTACAAGCACTAAGTACAAACTAGTGCACAATTATCGGCAATGCATAAATGTACAGACCTGCAATGGTGTGCCAGTCAAGAGTATGCGATGCGGAGCTGTGTAGTACGTGTTCAACACCTGTGTCAGCTTGCAGTGGTGGTTCTTCATGCGATGTCCCTCATCAATGATCATGTACTTCCAACGAATCTACATTGACAAATTGCATTGCCATGCTGCTTCCTTTAACACTCTTGAATGCACTGGCAATTACTATGTGTCATTGCAAAGAAAGATGACCCCCCACACTTAGCAGTAAAGACGAATCCATTCAAAGGTTAACCTCTTAAAGATGGTGATATAGCCCTTTACGGGAAGCCCATATCACAGCTACGAAGCGTCACCTGCCGTATGGGATCACACAGTGTCACCTGCCACCCGACACAGGTGAATGTGCCCCGTCACAACTACAGCCAAAATTACTAGCTCAAGCATTCTTATTTAGGCTATCGTATATTCGTAGTTGCAAATGAGAAATTCACAAATGTATTTGTTAGGGCTTTCAGAAAATAAGATGCTTCAGGGCACCACATGGCTAAATTCGGCTGCAGACTGGAGAATTGTCGTGCAACATCAAGCCCAATTCTACGCTGTTCGTGTTAGCACTCCAAATCGTTTCTGTTTAACTTGCAAATTACAACGACATCACGTCCGCAACAAACTCATATGTGTTCGCAGAAAATATACCTTTTACTGATGTATACATTCATTCTCAATACTTACTGACCAACCGTCGTATCTACGAGCAGTAAGTACAAACTATTTAAGGTCAGTTTCTCATTTTTAATAAATACTGACTACCAGTTTACATTCACTCGCTGTTTCGTAACAGCAGCTGTTACTGGTCAATGCTGATCACATCCAGTAAAGAGATCAAGCACAGAGATCATGAATATTCATGCGCTACGATAACAAAATCTGCATATAGCATATGCCACAGCATGGTCCGTCATAACTCATTTACACTTGATAGTCAACAATATTACACAGACTATAAAAATACTATGATAATGAAAGCATATTTAGACACCACAGAAATAATAACAACAGATCTGATATATAACAAATGAACAGAGGTTTCAAATTATAACCCACCTTGGATAGTGTGGCCTTGTCTTTCATCACATATTCATAAGTAGTCACAAGGACATTAAACTTTCCGCTCTTCAGAATCGGCTGTGAGTAACGTCGCATGTTTGGCGAGCCTTTGTATGCAATCTTGATGACTGTCGGAGCCCATTTGTCAAACTCCATCATCCAGTTTGAGATAGTTCTATAATTACAACACAACCGCAAAACTGACAGCTAATACCATACTCTACCAGAGCAGAGTACTACAACTCTCTGCATACCAGTGTCCCATTCAAACCAAAAATGACAAAAACTGGCAACATCACAACCAGGAACAACTAGATGGTAGTTACGACTCCATCAACTATTATGCCTCCGCCAACATGTGAAAAAAAGTTAGCTAGACCCCTATCGCAGAGAGTGGGTAAACATTAGCCAACTAATCGTCGTTGTTCGAGAACCAAAGTTCACCAAATTTTTTGTTCAATGCAGGAGAAATTATAGTTGATAATGCCATTTATCGCTTGTCGATATCTCCATCCGTTCCAGAGATATTTGCGCCCCACGCACGCACAAATGCATGAACATTCCGGAAACATAACGCCTCCAGCCACTACATTAGTGAAGGCATAACAAAACTGGGAAACAGTGATCTAGGCTTAAGCTTAGAGGATAGGGTTAAGAATTAAAGTTAGAGTTAATGTTAGCGCAATGGGATAGTTTTGACGTTACAGTTTCTAAAGGATAACCTGCAACCTGACTAACAAAACATGAACTGGACAGGAAGCTCAGTGTATCAATGATGCAAACATTACACAAAATCACGACCGCTTTTATGTAATTTTCCCTCTACACAGGATCTACTTGATAGCAGTAATAGCAACAGAGCGACAGCAATAAGACATGTCAACCAGCAGTACAAGAAAAGCCCAGCTAACGCAAAGGGAAACGCTCAACAGCGATGCATGTTTGAAAGCTCAGTAAAACAAAATCTAAGTTCATCCACGAAATATAAAATAAAATATGGTAATATGGTAATGATGTTTCTTTTATAGTCACCAGAGGGCTTGCAGTCTGTGAAATTTTGAGGGAATATGACAAACGGGGGTTGTGAAGGAAAAGAGAAAAGAAAATTTTTTTAACCTGTCATATCTCTCCCATTAGGGGAAATGGGGGGCACAAAAATTTTTCTTGCAGATGGGACACTACCAGCCCTGTGCACAAGTAAAATTTTAGACCCAAAAGTTTTATGTGGGGTGGGGGAGAAATGTTTAAAATTTTTACCTTTTTCAAAGGTCAAATGTGCCGTAGAGCAGATCTCAGAAACTGTATGCGATATCAATCCGCTTTTTGTGCCAGATTGTTAGATATTGGCCAGAGGATTCAATGCGAAGGTAAAAATTTAAAAAATTGGGTCCATTTCCAACAAAATTGCCTTCCAAATGTAACCCAATTTTTTTGGCAATTTTTGACAAAAGTTTTCAAAAATCGTAATTAATTCAAAGGATGGCCCAGAAAGTTCTAGGTGTGTATGTGGGCCAAAGTTCATAGTTGCTATCATATTCGTAAAAATGTTAACCCTGGCCCCTCTCCCCTAAAAATTGTGAGGAGTTAAAATTTTTCATCATTTTTTTCACTTTTGGGTTCACAAAATTCAAACAAGTGCTGCTCAAAACAGAAACATTTTTGATGAGTCAAAATTTCACAAAAGATAGAGCGTTGTCAGCAGTTTGCAGCGAGGCACAGAAGTAAGGGGTGGTCGAAATATATCTAGGTATTTTAAGCCCCCAAACTGACCCATGCAATTTTGACCAAATTTTTCAAAAATTGTAATTAATTCAAATGATGGCCCAGAAAGTTCTACATGTGTTTGTGGACCAAAGTTTAGGGTCCCTATCACATCCAACCAAGATACCTACCTTAGCTCCCCCTCCCCTTAGAAATGTTTGGGTCAAAAAATTTTTTCACGTTTTTTACTTTTGCTCAACAATATTCAAACCAGTTTTTCTTGAGATAGGTGAAAAATCAACGAAACGATATTTTAACATATGAAAGAGTATTTATAGCCCTTTCCAATGACGTATAAACTCACGGGGTAATTAAAATACACTTGGGGTTCTGAGCCCCTAAAGTGACTCACTGTAGGAGACATTTTGAATTTCAACAATTTGGCGCCATCTGGTGAACTCAATTGTAGACTTAGGGCCCCGACGTCGATGTCAGACGATAGGCCAGGCCAAGATAAACAATGTTTGTCCCCGACACTTTTTTTCCTAGGGGTCACCGTTTAGGGCCTAGAGCAAAAAACCCTCTTTTTTACCGGTTTGTCATAAAAATACACCAAGTCCTGTCATGTGACCTTAATAGCTAAAAAAATTTCAACAAACAATTATGTCCCAGACGATTTGTTTTGATGTGGTATGTCTAGAAAATGTGCTTCTACGCCATGCATTTTCGGAACCCCAACCACCCGTCAGGGTGGCCGATTTTAGTACGAAATGTATACTTTTGCAACACTTAGCGACCTCAGTTACAATGCTGTCAGGCCCATTTTCTGCATTTTTATACATAATGGCTCAGTGAAGAAAACTGCCAAGTTTCAGCTTTCTACCTAATTCCGGTCAAATTTGGCATGCAGTTCAAAATGGCGAAAAGTAGAATTTGCCTGGCCATTGCAGTCTTAGAACTTCGCCAGCATGCAACTGAAGTTTTACTGGACTGATCTTCATGAATTTTTCACACGATATTCTGTTGTCGATTCCCCCTTTGCAGTTTAGGTAACACCCTACCCCCACCTGAAATTTTTTTTGGGGGTGGGGGGTAAAATTCTGATTTTTTGACTTTGCCATTTCTAGCTACATCAGCACCGATGTCTTGCATCTGCTTTCTGTTCGAGGTCAGCGTTACTTCTCCTCGACTCCGAACACGATGAGTGTTTTACTTGTACTCACCAGACGGCATAACCTGCCAATGCCATATCACATGGAAATTGCAAATTTTCTCTATCCCCCTCTCATTTAGCGCTTTTGTTTGGGGTGACCCCTTTCGAATTTATGGAAAAACTTTATGGTTCCTGAAACTAGAGTCTTCCAGGCATCTGAAGGTGAAGATATGGTGATCCTAGCTTGCACTGTTTTTGACTGATCCACCTGTGTGATGGACGGACAGACAGAATTGCGATGGCTAAGATGCGCTACAGCAATAGCTGCTGTTGCTCGTAAAAACCAAAACAAAGAAACACAGTGTGACAGGGACAGAAAGCGCGAACAAGGTATGATACTGACGACAGTGGAACGATGATGAGAAATGGTCCGTTGGCTCGCTTCTTCTCCATCAGATGTGTAATGAGTGCAATGGTCTGAATTGTCTTGCCAAGTCCCATCTCATCAGCCAGGATTCCATTCAAGTTGTTGTTGTATAGCGATACCATCCATTCCAACCCTTTGACCTGTACATGACAGATGACTAGTCACTGCAATTCTAGGATCCCAGCAGTTTTCATTCAGAGTTGGTAGCGTCTTAATTCCCCGAATTATTGCAATCACAAAAAATGTATTCGCTATACATTTTTCGAGTGTTAGATGATAAGACAAAAATTCCAACCATTAATCGAAACATTTCGAATCCTTGCCTTGCACTGCAAGTCGCATCTCAACAGTCACAGTCACTAGCGGTAGAGGCCTACTGCATCCTGGGCATGAAATAAGTCTAGTGACGCTACTATAGAAATAGTAAATAACGATCAATCTGTAAGCCTCATCCGAAAACTGGATCCCGGGATTATAAATTTCTTAATCCCAGATCCCTAGATTGAGAAATCCATCCTGGGTTTGCAAACACTATGGCTAACAATGCTACCAGTGTGCTGGCAATGCAAATCTGGCCTGTAAAAGCAATCCCGTTCCAGCAATCTACTGAAAAGAAACAGTCAGCTAAAGCCACAGGATCTTAAAAAGGAACGGATTCAGAAATCTTTGAAAAAAAACAGTTAAGGATATACAACCTTGCAAAAACTATAATGCACAGAATTACACAACAATCTGCAAAACTCCTCAGCACGAAATTACGTGATACGCGAAAAACAGCCAGCGGTTTGAAAGCAAAGGACAAAAAAGCACAGTTTGGCATAGTTCAGCTGTGCCAGCAACACGCAGTACCTGATACTCTTTCAGCGTTCCACCAACAAGCAGCGTTGGTTGTTCTATCACGCGCTCAGTGCTGCTATGAGCGATGTTGTAGTACGTCTGGTTTGTCGTCTTGTACTCGTCCTCCTCAAGACGAGCAGCTTTCCTGTAATGACATAACAAAATTTGAACAGCACAGCTTAAATGTCCTAAAATACACTCTGTGTTGCTATATGCAGTACTAAGCAGACTAGTTTTTTTTCAGGTTTTGCTGAAAAATTGTTAAGTAACCACTAACAAGACAGCTAAAGTAAACATTCTGTGGTAAACAGAGCACAACAGCCACACCAGAATTAATGGTTAATGCCAGCCACATTCAACCGATGCCCTGTTGCTGTTGTCTCAACATAAAAAATGGCATCCGGCCTGTTCATTTTCTTGCTTTAAAACACCTTGATAGACTGAAAATCAAGGAAGAAAGATAACCAAGTTTAACATGAAAATAGCTGCTAAATGAAGTCCAAATTTAACCACACACTATAAGCAACATAGAATCAATCTGTACCATCTGCAGATAACTGAGTTCTGCGCTGTAAACTCAGCCAAGTAATTCTGCTACAATGAACCAAAAGCTCATATATTGTAAAAAAAGTTGAAAAGATTGACATAAGCAATACGAAAGTTATTTGACCTTACAAATATAAACACTACACAAATGCCAAAAAAATAATTTTGTCTGCTGATGTATGCAGAAACACAGACAGAAGCGTCATAAAATATACCAAACTCTGTACTGCAACACTTTAAAACAATGCAAAATCAGATTTTCAGATCATTAACATTATCACATTGTGCTAAGCAGTGTAACTCACTGAATAATGTACTGATACTGCTCGTGTTCAGTGGCTTCCTCCTCATCGTCTTTAGAATCTTCTGAGTCTGATTCCTTGAAAGCAGCGGCAAAAACAACATCATTGTGACAAATTGTTAACAAAGCAGCCTAAGTATCTACTAACAGAATTACACAACAATCTGCAAAACTCCTCAGCAGGAATTCTTTAGTTAAATACATATCAACAGGATTCAGCTGAGCAACAGTGTACTCGCTAGTTTGTGGTACTTGAATGCACAGCTGATAGCAGTTAACATTTTTTGGCTGAGACTAAGACATGTGGTATCATATCCGATTTTTTGGCAGCATTCATAAAGAATTAGAATAGTAATAATAACAAGTACAAATTTGGGGTAGGACCCAACGTGAGGCCGCCCAGCACCGTAAGTCCAACTGTATTCATTCATGACTGTTAATTCGTCAAGCCATTGATTCTAAATGCAGTAAAATGCAAAACCCATCAATGAATCTTGCTGAAATTTGGCCTCAATTCCTTCCAAGTAAGGGTTGTCCTTTCCTGCAATTTTGGTCTTGGTAGGCTGTCTGGCTTCAAAGGAAAACTGAAAAATAAGGAATAACAATTTTAAAAATAGTTTTAAAAAAGCAAAAACACAAGACCTCTCATTACTATGTATGGGCAGCCTAATGACGCTTATGACAACAACCACAACCACAGTAACAGCTCACTAAAAATGTGTAAAAATGCCTGATGAATACAACATGTTTAACATACTCCATTAGAGCTCTCATCTTCCGAATCTTCTCGTGGCGCAACTTCATAACTATGACACACAGACCAGAAAACAACCAGTCTAGTAATAGTAATAAAATGTGCTATAGCAGTAGCTGCTGTCGCACGCAAAAATGAAACAATGGCAGTTTCACTACACCACCCTGAATAAATGGTGTCTTCCTCTAAAGCAATCCACAATAGCAAGCCTCCAAATTTTTGGGCCGACTGCTAAGTTCTAAGCTAAAAATCGGCTCGTTGGTATAAGTTGACATCCATCGTCTGTCTGCCATGGATGTACTGTGGCTAAATGGTGCAAGATAGGGCATAGGTTGCTATCATCACTAATAGGAAGTCGCATACTGGCTTTCAAATGATATAAGAATTGATGACCTTGAAGGGTTATAACGCTACAAGTGGCCATATCTTGGAAATGGTGCGAGATAGGGCCAAGGTTACTATTAATCACTCATAGGAAGTGGCACACGCCCTGTCAGATTAGATGGGAATCATTGACCTTGGATGACCTTGAAAGCCGTTATGCGCTATTGCGGCTAAACGGTGTGAGATAGGGCCTAGGTTACTATTAATCACTAATAAAAAGTGGCATACACCCTTTCAGATGAACTTCAAGGTCAGTGACAACCAGTATGGTCTGCCCCACCCTAGCCACAGCTGGGATTCTTGTTCTTGCTATTATAATCAACAACAATCAATTTTCAAAATTCCATGCGCTATATTCAGCAGTGAATTGGCAATAAAGTGGTCATCAAAATCTTACACATCTCAAATGCCTTGCAAAACATCTGCCAGCTCTTGAGACTGGTCTCTTCAATCAAGTGTTTTGGTCGGCATTGCTGTGCCTTCAACTGGTGCATTTTTTTAATATTAACAATCATCACGTTGTTTTGGTGCAAGACAGAATAACAAGCTTGCAACAATCAAATTCTGCTGCAGCAAATTTTGTGAGGAGAAATCGGCGACAAAAACAAAGAAAGATGGTGAGAGATAAGCTAAGCAGATAATGTGCCATTACCCAGGGTTCATCTCAAGCCAGGCATCCAGCTGACTTGCCAGTGGAGCTTCTTCTCCTGACAGTATCTTGCCCGTCGCCGTCTCAATGACATTTAGCCGCACGTCACTCATATTAGAACCTTCGTCAATTCCCTGCACATCATCGACAGTCACAACTTGCTCCGAACATATTCTACTACTCACGGCTTTGTTCTAAATGACTTATGCCTTGTAGTTAATCCAAGTCAAACCAAAATGCAGCACAAAATAAAAATAACAAACAGTCTAGATGAAAAATTCCCAACATGCTATATGCCATTAAAAAAATTAATTTGGGGCAGTTTAGTTTAAAATCTGCCACAATTATTATTATATACAACTCAAAGGTGTTCATCACGCTACATTTAACTGCAACAGTCACATATGAAAAATACTGCTCGTGAAATTATGTTACTCCCAACATAAACAATAAGTGAAAATGTTTTGAATGACATCCAAAAGTAGGTGAAAAATAAGTGCTGCTTTTAAGAATGTTTGGAAGAAGATAGACTGGCATGACACTAAGCGTTCCCATTCTTTTACTGACAAAAAATCAACGACTTTTCCAGCACCCCTTGAAAAATTTTAGAGGACCTTTTCGTAGCCCATGAATGTTTGAATACAACGTACTGGCACCACAAATTTAAAAGTAGGGAATTACAGGTAATCTGCGAGCGAAGCTAGCAGAAAAAAAGCGATTTCCATTTGAACGTAAGAAAAAAAATGAGCGATTTTTGTGGATATTTTTCCAGGACTTTCCAGGTCCTGGAATTTTCAAGAAAAAAATCCAGGGCTTTCCAGGAGGTGTACTGTACAAATTATGACAGAGTACATCAACTCAAACTGATGCTCACCCCAGTTCCAGCAGCATCTTCCCCTTCAGCAGCTGCAGCGGCTTCGTCCTTCTTTTTCTTCTTCTTCTTGTTCTTGCGCTCCATACGCATCTTTTTCTTGGCTTCAATCTTATGTTCGGCAACCAGCTGGGTCAGGTTGGCAACGTACTCGTCAGTTTGTGACAGAAGGAATGCCAGACGTTTGTCTTTCTTCTGGTCAATCAGCTTTCTGTAGCCTTCTTCATCTTCTGCCTACACGTACAAACATGAAACTGTGTCACTGCTGTCAAAATACACCTGTGTATGGGTCTGTCTAAACACCACAGACACTGCAGATCAACTGTAAATCAACTGCATATCAGCTCCCATAAACTGCTGATGTTAGTGACTGCAGATCAGTCTATGGCACTGCAGATCACTAACTTAAAGAGTATTTCTGTGACCTGAGCTAATCTTCGATGCCACAAACAATGACTGATCTGCAGCCACTAACATCAGCAATTACTGGATCTGCGGTTGAACATAAGCAATTTCTGGCATACGCGGTGATCTGAAATGTTTAGGCAGACTGTCTGCATAATGTAGCTGTGATGCAGTCAGCTGTAGAAATATTTCAACACAATTCAATATGTTATTGTTATTCCGGGCTCAAGACCGAGCCCATTGGAAGTCCATGGCTAATAAATTGCTGACTGGCTGGCTGACAATGAGCACCTTTTTTCACCAACAGCAGATACGATCAAATGATACAAAGCCACACAATACAAAACAGGCCTAAGAAAAATTACACAAAACACGTGAAATACCATCAGAAAGACAGAGAGTACTAGTCTATTGATAAAGCTGACCATTTCAAAAACGTGTTGTAGGCCCGCTTTATTCAATTCAGCCATTGCTGGAAGCTGTACAATGTAGATAAATCAAATTTGATAGCAGGAAAGTTATAACAAAAAAACAAAACCATACCATTAGACGACGCATACGCTCTTTCTCTATGCGTTCTTGTTCCTTCTTCTGTTCGCGTTCCGTGTTCATGTGATAGACCATAATGGCTTTATTCAGCTTCGAAACTTTGCCCGACACATTCCTATGAAACTCCTTGAAGTCTTTTGCATGTTGGAGTACAGCATTCAGATATTCCTAAAAAGTAATGAGCAACTATATGGTCAAGTTGACAATCACAAAACAAACTATATTACTAAAGCCCAACCTAATTCATGATTACATGGACGTGACAGGATATGTGTAATTGGCAAGCTGTCGTGTAATTGGAAATTTCCATAAAAGTTCACATAATCCTAAGATTTTTGTATTTTGCTGCATTTTAGGACAATTTCTTTATGTTAACTTAACAATTTGTGATGCATTACATGTGACTAATAGTGATGATTGATGATTTGAACGTAAGACCAATCCAGCAATAATGATGGTAGCGAGCAAGTTGGCCACCAAATCGGCTTTTCAATAATATAATGTACATATATCATCATTTTTGCCATCGATATTTCATTATAGGCACGTGTTGCAAGAAAATTTGTGTAAACAATTTTAGGCCATTTTTACCATCCATGTAATTTTCGTGTAAAATGTCTGTGTAATTTGCATTGTTTTCCTCTGCGAATTTGATTGGGCCCTATATATTATACTACAGCAAATACTCAGACTTGTTGTTATCACATTCTTGTTTTTACAGTCAATATAAAACAAACTATTTAGACAAGTATACATTTGTGGCAGTCTATCAACCTAAATTTGTAATCATGGCCAAAAATTTACACACAGTACTACATGGAGATATATTTCCCTTAACATGTCATTCAAAACTGCAAGCACCCCCACTGCCTGCTGCTGCAGCAAATCGACTGACGTGAGAATCAAGATTGTGAATGAAGTGGCTCAGTTTTCTAAAACAGAAGCTAAACTAGAAATTTGGGGCAAAGCCCAACGTGAGTCCGCCCGGCGCCCTAAGTC
>Ga0209367_1000672_pt1 | contig 36600 bp, 19 predicted proteins | sample WorMetLIZISLAND2_FD_187412 | JGI IMG/M metagenome (GOLD analysis project Ga0209367, IMG submission 187412) | Marine gutless worms symbiont microbial communities from Max Planck institute for Marine Microbiology, Germany - Olavius geniculatus... ... | reverse complement strand
GGACAGCATTTAAGAAGTTCAGAAACACGCCAATGGGCATAATAAGATCAAAAACTGCAAACCGGAAACAATGGGCTATCAACGTCGCCAACGGAATGACTGGTCACACATAGACATCCTTCTGCAATGACTTCTTGATTTTTTCACCTACAACACGTTAACAGTGAACAACAAAATAATAAAACTAACAATACTTACAGAACAATACAACGCAGCTATTAAGCAGGCATTCAGTCATGTACCTTTCACCCACAGAAGCAGTCTGACAAAACACTACACCGGACCGCACCAGATGGTTAAGATTAGGTTTAGGATTAGGGTTAAAGTTAGGGTTAACCGGACCAGACTGCACCGGACGTCTGGTGCAGTCCGATACAGTGTTTTGTTGGATCCCACAGAAGTACTTCAGTCTTAGCCTTGTTGAGTTTATCCTTTCTAAAGTTTTAGTTAATTCACCGTTTAACTAAATGTAATGATGTGCAACAACAAAACGTTTGGCAGCATCGCAATGTGCAAAAACCAACAAGCAGTACAGCTGACAAAGCAAGGAGATGCAAAATCAAAGCTATTTATGCAGTAGATACAACAGAACATTAGCATCACTGACCGAATAAAGAATTTAGATAACAAAAATCAGCAAAATTGAGAGTTTCAATACTAGTTTAGTTCTCACAGAAGCTATAAGAACAAAATTTATCCTATACAGTGGAATCAAAAATATGAAAAGCCAAAATGTTCTCATCAACAATAAGAGTCATGAACATATGCATGTATATATGCAAGTATCCGGAGTACAATAAGTTACAGAAATTATCTACTAACCATAATCTCGTAAAATCCCGACAATTTTCTTGCCAATCACTTTCATACTTTCACGAAGTGGAATTGGGAGTTGTTTCATTTCAGCTCGATAATCCCCGACTCGCTTTTCAAAATAGCCTGCAATAAGCACTCAGGAAAGTCTTGTGTGCTATGTATAAAGCAAAATAACATAAGCTATGAATCATATCAGAATCAGCAATCAATCAGCATCAATAATACTGCTATGCACTAGCTCATAAGACTGATAAAGTTGCTGAGATCATATGAATCAGCAAATATCACAGAAAATTTCCATTTCACCAGAAACAGTATCACTGCAGCAGAAAGACAAGCTTAATGCACATACTTAGAAATTCAGCACCTTTCATTTGCCTTTATAACATTTAATACATTGCAACAAAATTCAATCAGCTTATGGGCTGTGCATCAATAATAAATGGCAATGGTGAATTTAATTAATTCATTTTAGGCAGATCTCTGGCTCAAGCTGATTGGCTTGGTCTGTGGCTGCCTAGTGTTCTTGCTATATTCTCAAATAAACCGGGTGAACTCTTGCAATGGCTGTGCCATGATAACAGCACCATTAAACCTTGTTGCAGCTTCAGTGCCCATTAATTACTATTACATGACTTCATGTCATAGATTTTCTTGCATGACACGGAAGTATATCAGTTTCCATCACAAAGCAATGCAAACAAACAGACATTCAATCTAACCTGGCACGAAATCGTCTTTCAGCCGGTCGGTAATAAACACGTCAAACATCTGAGTCAAAGTGAACCATTCAAGGAACATGCGAATACTGTGAGATGATACCACCTTGATAAACAGCTCTCTCTGCACAAGCAACAACCAATGTAGGCAAACTGTACTCAAACTAGCGTATTCAGATTAGTGATGTAGTCCTTGAGACCAAAGTCTTGGTTTTGAGGTCCCTCGAAAACAGAAAACAAAGTCTTGGTCTTGGTCTTGATGAAAACACTCAACTCTGTCTTGGAAAAAAGTCTCGCTTACATCACTAATTACATCACAGCTCCTGCTACCCAGACAAGATTGAATTAAACCAACCAAACCTTTCGGCACTGCTGCTAGAATTCTTTCCCATAACCTAACCAATGGCAGATAAACTTGAAGAAACTAGTTTTAATTTTTGATTAAACAGATCTCGTTTTTTGTGGATTTACTCCAGTTTAGAAAAATCCCAAAAATAATTTTTTGACAATGATTGGAGCAGTATTAGCACTTTTTCCATATGAACAATGCAATTACTTGTTCAAACGAGTAAATAACCACATTCAATTAAAACATAAATTTACATAGTGCACAACATTTGAAAATGTACTAATTCTGCATCTGAGCAGTAAGCACCTGGAAGATTCTCTCTCCGTTGTGCTGTATGGTAATGTTATGATTGTAATGACCGCAAGTTTCAACAAACATTCGCAAGAATGCTTCGGCAACGGTTGCCTCACCACTTGCAGCTGATAAACAAACTGATGATCCATCTACATGCCAACAAACAACAGCTCACAATTAGACCCCAGAATCTCTACTATTAAGATCTCAAACCATGACCAGCCGTTAAGTTAGCAGACCATTAAGGTTCCATGCCGCCACTGCCAATAAGCGGCTTTAGCGGTTTCGCCAAAAAAATGAAATCAAACAATACCTGATGTGGTTTTGATGACACAAGTGTACTGTGCTCACTGCTGTTATGTACAAGGAGCTACTATTGTAATGATTACTAGTGAGTGAAGCAGTACTTTACAATACACAGATGTGACTGGATTAGACAAGAAATTTGAGCTAATGCTCACAAGACGTGCGAAAGCCTATAGCACTTTCTGTTTGCAAACTGTCAGTCTATCTCCAGCCATTTCGTTGCAGTTCATTCTTGGAGTGTTCGCTGCAGCCGAGATCGCAAAAATCAATAAAACCCCTTATTTTGAAAGTTCAGGGTCTTTCAAAGTCACAGATGTTGATACAACTAAAAAGCTCGTCACTAGTACTTGTTGTGATAGGCAGCATGCCATGCCTATCTGCAACCATTTTCACGAAAGACTGGCCAACAACGGTAACATAATGACTTTTACGGGGGTACCACTCTTTGATGCCCTCGTGCACACGTTTCCTTAAAATTAGAAAATCGAGACTTGGACTGTCAAAATTTATGCTCAATGCTGAAAATTTCATATGCAGCTACTCCATGTCTATCTCAATTGATTTCAGCGCAATTCGCTCTTAAAATCTGTGTCGCAGCCAGAAATTGCCAAAAAATCCATAAAAACCCCTATTTTGCCATTCAAGGTCATCCAAGGTCATTGAATTCGGTGCCAATTGAGAGCCAGTGTACGACTTCCTATTAGTGATTAATAGTAACCTAGGCCCTATCTCGAACTGTTACTGAGATGCAGTGACTTATTGGCTGAAAATCGCAAATTTTTCCCACCCCCTCTCATTTAGCGCCCTAGTTTAGGGTGACCCCCTTCAAATTTATGGAAAAGCTTTACAGTTCCTGAAACTAAAGTCTTCCAGGCAGCCGACGGTGAAGATTTGGTGATCCTAGCTTGCACTGCTTTTGACTAATCCACCCGTGTGACAGACGAACAGACAGATGAACAGACAGAATTGCGACAGTAAACAGTAAACAGACAGTAGCTGCTTTCGCGTGTAAACAAGGTAGTTTCATAATGACATTACAAATCACGTAAAGGTGATTGCTGTTGTATCTGCAAAATTACTACCAGTTTAAACCAGCATATCTTACAAGGTATATCTTACAACTTATATCATCAGACAAATCTAGTTAACTGAGCAAGAGCGCTAGCAACAATAAACGTGCAGCTGCAATGCATGAAACATGACGACCAACCAACCCGTGTTTTCATCAGCGAGTGCCGATAGCAAAGCTTTCTGGATCTTCTTTGGAATAATTCGTCCCTCATCACCAACAACCGAGTGCAGGCGCTTTGCATCCACGTCGACAAACAACACCTAACAACGAGGCAACGCCCAGTCAGTCATCACCACATACTGCTGTGGCATTGCTGAGAGAAAAAAAAAAGAACTATTTGCAGTATCTAAATCTTGTAGAAAGTACTACAACTGCATACAATTGCTTTTGCCTTCAGCGCTATTGAGTGGGCAGCAGGGTGCCATTCCATTCCATCAAAGTCCAGGTGTAAAAAGCTCCCATACAAGGAAGCCTCGTATATATGGCTAACAGAGCATAGCCAATGTTCGATCATTTCATCATCAGCTAGTTGTAAAATATGCCACCAGCCCAAATCAAAATGATAATGCTAAGATAAAAAATAGATAAAAATCCTATTCTAATTGATCACAGTAACTTCAAACTCAATACCAGTGCATTATACTGTTTCCATTCATAAATTATTTGAATTTGCTAAAGCTGCAACAAAAAGTTTTACACACTCCATACAACTCCATAAAATTCTGCTCAGTTTAGAAGTCTAAATCTCCAAGTTTTTGCAGTACCTCCGTGAGACAGTGGTCATCGAGAAGTTCCTTCATTGAGGCTAATATTCCAACGATGTACGGCGTTGGAGCATCGACAACGTCAATAAGCATTGATGGCAGTACAGTAATGAACGTGTGCTGCCATTCAAATGGATAGAGCAGCGCGGCCATGCTGCTCATGCATGTGCTCAGTGTGCTGTGGACAAACACAGTGATCACTCAGCTCTCGTTGACAGCATGCTAATAATAATATATCAAAATAAAACATGCCAGCGCTGGGTGCCGACATTATATGCAGTCATCCATCCAGTTGCCGGGAATCTCAAGTTCTGAGCTCAGCCCTGAAACCATCTAGTGCTTGAGGTTTCTGACATCTTAATCTTCAATCTTTTGAACTGAAAACTGGCACACTGGTTACTGGACAACGTTCATGCATATTTCGTTTTTTCTATACCTTTTCATCTGAGATAGAAGACTGTATAAGATAGACAGATGGGAAAGACCTGCAATGCATCCTCTTAGATTGCCATGCAGTAAAAGCTTTTGCATTACTGGTATTGCTTTAATGAACATAACAAAAATTCTACTCAGTTAAAGGTCCATGGCCACGGTCAAACTCACTCGTGCAATTTCTGTAATTTAAATTAGACATTTAACCTCGCATATATAATATGTCGATTTGAGCTTCATAAATATATGAAATTAATGCGTGAATTCAAATGAAATGCGGCATTACGTTACGTTATGCGAAATATTTTAATCTATCAGTGCCTGCAGTGACGTCATGACCCTAGCCCATATAGATCATGAATATTAATGGCTAGCCGACGACGTCATCATTCTAGGCTAAGCCATAGCCTATAGACGTCATGAATATTAATTCATGACGTCTATAGGGTAAACTCATGACGTCACCGCAGGTCATCATGGTGGCACGTTTTCTACGTCGTTTTCGTAGATCGTCGACTTCAAAGGTAAATTTTTCCGCGTTGACAAAATGCTTGGCGCCAACATTACTGTCAAAGTTATCATAAAATTCTGCACTTTTAGGAAAATGGATAAAATGTATATGTTAATTTTGGTGTCCATGGACCTTTAACTTATTTCATAACAGGTCAGCATGAAAAACTGAAAAATATTATATGACAATGTTAAATGAAAGGATACACAGCACACATCAACAATATTTCAAATTTAGAGAAAAGACATAATGAAGAAATAAAGAACTAACAATGGCAAACTATTATCCTAATTATCTGCAGATACCTCAAGTCACGGCTGCAGAAAATCAGCTTTCTTTCCAGCAAAAGAGCAGCAAACACTTGGAGGACTTGATCAACGGACAAATGAGCAAAGAGTGTTGCAAAACTCACCTGTACACATATGAGGCATAAGCACACATACAATATTGTAACTGTTTAACCAGCAAAACCTGGAGCAGGCAGCTGTTCTCTTGGTTGTCCATTCTGGACAGCTCCAAACCATAAAAAAACTAAAAGTGCCTATACCAGTATGCCTCCCATAAAAATCCATCTCAAAGCTGTGGAGTGTCATTGGCTATAAGGAATCAGTGTCACGTGCCATCCAACACAGGTGACCGTGTCCTGCCTCAACCCCATCCAGACAGATTTACATGTACCTTTTTACACTGGAAAGATGAGAAAGTGAGCTTCCACAACATCTTTTGGCTAAACAATATAAACCTTTGACTCTTAGGAAAACTTCTATCAACAAAATGAAGTCTATAAATATACACTGATAACACAATTGCATTATTATAATGTAACTACAGTGAATGCAGCACATGGTCAGAAATACTGTTTATGTAAAAGAACCGCACAAAGTTCTAATTTCTCCTACTCATCAAATCTCTCATGTCAGCACACCTGATAGAACGAATACGGCATATAATGAGATGGTAACATTTCAGAATCTATTAACAAGTACAAAATACTTGCATTGTTGTATGGAGTTTCACAAGCATCTCGCTTTATGATGTACGTGAGCTTTGCAAAGTCCGGTCCCTGTCAGTCACAACACGTACAGAGACACTCAAGCTCTAAAATGACAACAAACTTTGGCATGGTCTGGTCCAGTAAACTGCAAATGTAACTATATAATGCACACAGTTAACAAAACACAGTAAAATACATCAGTCCAGTGCTGATGCACTGTGCAGCCATATGCCGAAGCTGTGCAACTCTAGGCCTGACCCTATCCTTAAGCTGAAAACTGACACACTCATTACTGCTGTCTACATCCACAGTGAACGTTCACACCAATTTCAGTTTTCTGAGCTTTTGTGCTTTTGAGTTAAAAACCCGTATGGGACGGATGGGCATTAGGCAAGATGCACATGGCGGCCCATTACGACCACTACAACAATATTGGACAATCGGCTAATGAGCCAAAAGGGCAACTGAATGACAGTTTTTCACAATAGACACAGTGAAAGCAAAAAAAAATACAGAGCACAGCACACAACAACACAACTCACACCAACAGGAACAGTAGCAGCAGTTGCAACAATAATGTTCATGGTGTTGTCACAACCATAGCACTCCCACAGCAAAAGTTCACCCGGTTCACTGCAGAACTGTACAGGGGGACACCAACCTTATGACCAAGCTAAAACTATAGATCCCCCAAAACCACATTCACCATCACCATTGTATTACTAGTCAGCTTAAAAGCTGATACGTATTTTACCAACCCGTGGAGGGTAGCAGGCTCAGTTGACCCTGTAACTCGTTATATACCTGGATAGTTTACCTGCCTGAAGACAATCATCCATCCAGGTACTAACCAGGATCAGTGTGAAGTAACTTCGCTGATTAAGACCAACATATTACCACTACACCATGCTGCCTTCCGAGCTGTATGGGCTGACAAAACTCACCACAGTGCGAATGTAGACTTCTTTGTTTGGTGCGGGGAACGGTCGAGCGTAAGCCACTTGAAGCATCTCTTCGGCCGATACAAGTGACATGAAGCGACACGTCCGCACTTTGTCGAGGAGTTGCATGTACAAGCTCTTCTCACTGATGTGACTTACGATCACCAATGCTTCTGGCAGCCGTGGACCATCACCAGGGGGCTGTGCAAACCAACCACACTATGAACAACCAGAAGCTAAAAAACAATGTTGCTGACATATTGTTTGGCTCTCCGCCTGACCTTATGAGCCGAATTACTCCTGACCCGGGGAATGTTCATGCCAATTTTGGCTTTTCTTACACCTTTTAGTTTTCGAGTTCTAAGCCAGTGCGTGACAGACAGATGGACAAATGAGCAAGACTTGTAGTGTGGTCTGTAAAGATGGCCTAATGATAAATGGCCAAAGAATAAGTTCAAAAGAACTGGAGTAAACCAGACAGAAACAAGCTGATGTATACTAACAACCAGTAAGAAATCAACTGGGTATTCCACACAGCACTGTAATGTATGCAGCAAAAACCATTATTAACATAGTCTGTAATGCATGGTAAATAAAGCATAAAATGTTTTTTTCTTATTTTAAGTTTTACAGCGCTATACAAATTTGCTTTTAACTTAACTTTAACTTAGACAACTGTAGAAATTACGGTCTGACTTACTCACCAGATACCGACTGCACCAGCCATATCTTCTTCCACCGGATTCATTCGTCAACAGAAACGAAAACTGCTCACTAAACACACCAAATGAATAAACTTAATTTTTTTTATTAATACCCAAATGATATTTCTGTCCACATTTCTGTGAAGTTCAGATATAATGGTCACTAACATTTCACTATGAGTCAGTAGTGTGAACTTATGACTTCCAACTGTTACAGATACTGGATAGTCCAAACTGTTCCAAAATCAAACCATGCCTTTCAGTTTTGGTGGAAGAGGCACAAGTGTATAAACAATTTGTCAATGGCTGTGAAACTGTTGCTGCCAATAACACTACTTTTGTTTTAATTTACGTGGAAAATTCTTCCAAATTTACGCCAGGCTGTGGCACATCTCCAATACTGAACTTCTAGGAACAACAGCTTTGTCCTCTGATACTGATGGCCCAATACATATCCAAGCAGTTAGAATCAACGAATAATACAGACAGAAAAATACAACTGTTAACCTTTGCACACCTACACATGACTGATTCCTTTTATTGTTACAAAAATTACAGACTACTTACCACTGATAGCTAGATGTGGGCTGCAGCACTTCTGCTTCTGGAAAACAAAAAGCTGAAGTCAAACGATCAGCTGCGGAAACCTTGCAATTACAAACAACGTCAGAAACGTAAAAGAATTTCACAATACACCGATCAATCAAATTCTTTAACAAAACCAGCTAACAAACTGCAATTGTAAGCGATAAAATAGCAGTAAAACACCAAAAAAACAGTAAGACTCATTGAACAGACAGCACGTTGATGATAAGTGCAATGTTAACATGCAACATTAACAATACGTTACATGTAATATAACATAAAGCACAGTAACAAGCTCTAGTTACCTGCAATGTTAAATCACAGGCTGCGCAGTAGCACCAGCCCTGTTGTAAGGGTGACCAGCCATTTCAATGGGAAACTCCAAAATTTGACCACTCGTATTTCCCAAACCCCTTAATTTTTCCACACCAAAACTTGCACAGATGATTACGTCCAGCATATCTCCTGATGTGCAAAATTTGGTGAAAATCCGTTTACGGGGGGCTTCCCCACGAATAGGTGAAATTACATTAATATGTAATAAGAAACTGTGATGGAACATGTCTTTCATACACTTTTGTTGTATACTGTAAAACATATCTTCAATTTGTATTCCTTAAGAGGTTGCATTTTGTCAACTGCTATTAAACAAACATGTGACGTGATCAGCGATCACCTCATGTGGAAAGCAGAACAGGATGTGAGGTCGTAAGCAATCACCAGTGGCGTCAGTGGCTTGTAGAGTGACAATCATTGCATACTCAAACAAACGATGCAAGTCAGACTTCAGTCTTGCCTTCTCGTAGTTGGATACATCTTTATACTGGCAACAGTGACACAACAATTACTGCTTGTTATACTAAAAGGTAACCCATACTTGATACAAGCGTAAGAACCAAAGCCGATCCCAGTCGCCAAACAGTCAGCCCGCAGGTGACATAGTCATAAACCCAATGATAGGCTGCCATTGCTTTCCACCAGTATGCTTGTTATACTGCTGAAAAACAATTATTACTAAGGGCCAATTTATTTAGGTCCAGGTTATTTTCTCGGTTAACTATCTCGATCTCAAGGTCAATTACAAAAAGTGATATTATTTAGCAGCATATTGACACACAGTCAGTGTGATGCAGGCAATATCACCTTTTGTAATTTTTGCTGTTTTCGATGTGGAAGTCCTTAAATGTTGCCATTAACAAGTGTATAAATGGATGTTTTGTACATTTATTTAGTGTAATTGGCCATTTCTGCTAAGTTACGAATCCAGTTTAAACCATGTTCCCCGAAATGATGTCCTGTGTGCTGTTAAAGCAGAATTTTGCACAGACTGCCAAACAAACAGCAGACTACAAACAAAAGCTTATCACTGGATATCAAAAAACAATCCACTAGAGATAACATAATAATACCAGCAACTTAAACAGCAAATAAACTTAGTGCACAAAGTAAATTAAAAAGTCTACAACGTACTGTAGCCTGCTTCACTTTCGATACATGATGCAAACGTTGGCGGTGTTCTTCCAAATCGATCTCAGCATCACTTTCTGGTTTTAATAAATACAGAAAATATCAACAATAAACCATGGAACTTGATTCTGAACTGAAATAATGCTGTTCATTTACCTTTACACAATAAAACCCATGTATGTTAAACCGATTTTGGCAGAATCATCCGAGACAATAATGTCGGCAAATTGCAACCACTGATAATAACAAAACGAACATGGACAAAATATCATTTGAACCTTGAACAACAGAGATAAAGTCAACATCACAGCAATGCTTACATGAGGAGATGAAAATGAAAAACAAGCATAGAACTAATAACTGAAAATATCACAGCTACAATGTGCATAACACCTAGATCAAACTGCACAATTCTATGAGACAATTATATGAAAAAGAGCAGACACACCGATAATGGATTCATCACTGGATGACGGATCAGAAGCATCTGATATCACAAAATTAAGACGAAGAATAGAATACGCATTGCTGACTTTGGCTTGGATCTAAAACAGCAGCAGAAATTATCACAAAAAGCACACAAACAGAAAGTTGTAAACTATCGCGGCCTAACCAACAAAAAGATTTCTGCAAAGACCGAGAGAGAGCTCATCCAACTTTTCAGCACTTTTAGTATGGCAAGGGTTAAACTCAACTAGACTAGAATAAGCCCAAGTCATCTCGATAGCCAGTATTTTTAACCAATTAGGTCAGCATGCCCAAAGTCCTGGTCACAAGGGCCAGATGTTATGCATAACTTGCCATTTCTTTCTTAGTGGTGAACATAACCATCACAAATACTCACTACGCTTACCAGACTGAGTTACCATCTCAGTACTAACCTGGCTTGATGCAGAGTACTTTGTTGATGCAAGGAACATTGTTTCCACTAAGTTAAGCAACCACCTAGTGTGGCATGGTACTGTAATGGTAACGTGCCAAACTTGTAACCCTGATGTTGCAGGTTCGACTCCGAGCCAGGGCACTGCCATGTAACGACTTTGGGCAAGTTGTTCACACATGTGCCACTGTTCACCAAGCAGTACAAATTGGTACCGGCTTCACCGCTGGGAAGGGTACGGCAGTAATATGTGGAGGTCTGGCCCTCCTCCCATATATAAGGCAGGGACAGGTTCACCTGTATCAAGTGGCAGGTAATAATGTGTGATTCCATATGGCAGGCGAGGCATGTGCAGCACACTGCCAACTCGGGACCATTGGAAACAAAGATGAGCACTGCTCGCATCAGTCACAGAGCTGTGAGAGGGCCTGTTGACTATGGGCAATTTAACCTTTTAATCTTAAGCAATCACCTTATAACTGAAGCCTAACCGAACTGCAGCCTTGTGTTATTAGAAGATGTAAAAGTTTACATGCACTAGAAAAACATGAGCTTCAACTACAGCTGGCACGTACACTGTCACGCTGCTGAGGTGTGATGGCCTTCTGAACAAAGTTCCTTTGCTTCACTGGAAGCTCTGCAGCACCTCTCTGTCAGTAACAGCATTAACTACATATCACAGCATCAAAATTTCCCATCAAAGACATAACACTGACATACAGCAACAAAAGTGATGTATGCCAAAAAACTGTAGCCAAAAGTTATTAATGAAAAAAATATTGCGATCAAAAAAGTGCAAAGTCACAAGTGTGAAGGCAACTCCAGTGGTGGTCTCAGTGCTTAAGTGGCCCCACCCACAAGACCCACAAGTAAGGAAAGGTAACATAAAAATCATAAACAAGTAACTACTGGTACAACCGTGTACCAAGCCTGCAGTGAAATAGTGAAGGGTTCATAGTTGATCAAAAAACTGTAAAGATAAAACTTGCTATAGCGCTTCTCACAAGAGACCAGAAGCGCTTTACAATCTGAGAAGTGGCAACTGATCGGCATAAGCTAATGATACCGCAGTGCAGTATGTGGCCATCCATTGTCTGCCTAAGTGAACGATTGAATCTGAAGTTTGTAGCTAGCAGATGTACCACCACCCTAATCATTCACACTAGGCCTTCACCCCGTAGCCCGTAAGCTACTACTCATTTCCCATCCCACGGAGAGTAGAAAGCTGAGTTGGCCTGAGCACACAGTAGGTTAGCAACTTGCTCAAGGTTGCTTACAAATGATGGCAGTGAAAATCAAACCGCAACCTGGAAGTTATGAGTCGACACCAACCACCAGACACTTGCACAGACAGGTGTGAACAACTTGCCCAGAGTTGTTACGTGGTAGTGGGAATTGAACTGCGGACCTTTCGATCTCGTATCTAATGCTCTAACCACTGAGCCACCAAGCCACCAATGTGTGAAAAAGACTGATTGGGGTGGGAATGATGAAATGAATTCAGCAGTTAAACTGCTAAATGGTGTATAACTATTTGTGTAGTAAATATGAACTTAACGTTCAAACAATATTCTACTACACAATGCTTAAATGAGGAATCAACTACAGCTATATACACAGCTATAACTGATTACCTTGAACTGAGGAGTATTTGGTAAATATGGCTTGGCATATCCAGCCGTATCAAACATGATCTGGTATGTGTCACTAGTCACTTCGTACGGAACAGCATACAATGGCTCTTTGTAACATGGTGACTTAGGGTGTGGATGCAACGATGCAAGTACCGTGTTGAGCACATCAGCACTGTGATGTCGCGTCAGAGGCTGCTTATCTTTAACAGTTTTCTGCTGGGACGGAATGATGTCATCCGTGTAAACAGAAACATACATGTAGTTAGGATTGTTCATTCGTCTCTTGCTCACAAAGTTTTCCTTCTCTCCTCGACTTCGGACAACTGGAGTATGCTTTGGTGCTCTAATGAACTTTTTGTCCCAGGCATCAGCGGCAAAAGGTGATTGGGCAGTGATGTCGAAGCGAACTGCTTCCCTATCCTGTAGCCGACTGCTACTAAGGACTGCTTCTGGAACAGATGGATTTCCTTCACCTTGACTTTCAAGATGACTGTGCATATCGGCAACAATTCTGCCAGATATTTCCTGTGCTGACGGATCATTCACAGTAGAACCGAGTTTTTCAAGACGTACTGAGGGAGTCACTCGGTCCTGACCAGCAGCATAAACAAGGAGTCCATATGAATCATTTGGTGTTACCGGGCTGGGCCTCACAACAGTCATTCTTGGTGGCTTTTCGGGTGGCTTTGGCAAAACTACTTTGCTGGTCTCAGAAGAAGATAGAGATGGAAATACGGTGACTGGTCTGGATGATTCTGATAGACTGCAATCCACAGTCTCTTTCACTTGTGGTTTTTTGGGTGGTTTTGGTGAAGCAATTCTGCCCATCTCAGAATGTGAAAATGGTGGGCTGATGGGTCTAGTTGATGGTGATGTATTGAAAACCACAGTTTCTTTCACCTGTGGCTTTGGAGGTGGTTTTGGAGCAATTACTTTGCCGATGTCAGGACCAGATGATGGCAGTGGGTTAGCTACAACTGTCTCATTTACGTGTTGTTGTGCCAATGGGTCGATAACAACTACTTCTCTCACCTGTCTGTAACTACCTTTTTGCTTTACTGCTGCATCATGTAGATATGTGCTGTCAAAACTTTTGTTTGTAATCTTTAGTGCAGAGTCCTGAGAGTACAAATGGGATGATCTGTCATCAAACTGTGACATTCGGTCTCCAGGAGAAAAGCAGAATGAAGCTTTAACCCCACTGTCAACCTCAGACTGTTTGAGAGAATCAGAACTCTTGCTGCGACAAACGCCAACAAAATTTGCACTAGAGTGCGGACATTGGCTCCTTGGCTTTGGTGAAATAGCAGGTTTATCTAACACAGCTGGTCTGCTTTCAAACTGTTGTAGTCGTACTGTTAAATCAGATGGTTTTTCAGGCATCTCATCTCTATCAACACCAACTGACTGCATTTGTCGCAAGTAATTGCGTGGAGGTAATGGCATCTTGTGACATTCTGCAGACTGCTCATTATCAAATGATATCTTTGTAACTTTTTCTCTTGCTCTTATAAATGGCACTGAAGAAACATCAATGTGTTCTAAGTGGTCAGCAGACTTGCTTGGCTTCACAATGGAATGTCCACTTGCTACACACGTGCTTACAGATGATGGCGAAGATGCATTTGTTTTAGTTACAATCACAACCGTTGATGGCTGCAAATTCTTTGCCATGTCAGTGTCCTGTTTTTCAAACACTTGTGCACGACTTTTTACGATATTTGGTCGAATAGAACGAATGCTCGGAGTGGCATGAACAGATGTGTTGACTGGCTGGCTGAAATGATTGCTGATGATTGTTGAACTCTGGCATGTTGTGACTGTGTTTGTAACAGCAGGTGACGGAAACAACTGACGTCTCAAATCCATTAGTCAATCCACCAGTAATACTTCAGCAACTGCAGCAATTAACATACAGCACACATTGTAACAAAATCCAAGAATACAACCAGTGTAAACACGATCCATAAACAATCATAAGAATACTCACAGACTGGTAAGTGCCTGAATATGACTGTCAGACATTACATCCAAAAATTGTATATCAAAACACTACAACTAACAACTTAATTATGACATCACTGCACAAAACGTCCACACACATAAGGACATATACAATCAACCAAAAAGAAATAACAGAATCAAGTATATCTCAGTAATAAAAATGTAGAATTTGATCAAAATAACAAGTTTACTTCCATCCCCTCTGAGCTAAGGCATCTGGTCCTGATAACCTCAGTCCAAGAGTCCTGAAGATCAGTTCACAGATTGCCGAACCTCTGGCTGTCATCTTTCAGAAATCTATGAATAAAGGGACAGTGCCAAGCAATTGGCGGCAAGCAAATGTTGTTCCGGCATTTAAAAAGAGTCAGAAATATCTGTGTTGTAACTACAGACCTATTAGTATGACCTGTGTTGTCTCTAAAGTCATGGAACATGTTGTCTGTAGTAACATTATGTCCCATGCCGATACTTATAGCATACTGTACCCACTGCAGCATGGCTTCCGTTACAGATGATCTTACGAGACACAGCTAATTGAGTTCGTTCACGATGTGGTGACTAACATGTCAGCTGGTATTCAAACTGACATTTGTGTCTTGGACTTCGCGAAAGTGTTCAATAAAGTTGGCCACTGAAGATTGATGAGAAACCGACATGTTAATAATAATAATAATGTTATGGAGTGGATGGTGACAGCAACCGATGGATACAGGAATTCTTGAGTAACCGCAAGCAGAGAGTGGTTGTTGAAAATGCAGCATCGAAAGAAATAGATGTCTCCTCGAGAGTTCCACAGGGATCGGTCCTTGGGCCGTGCCTTTTTCTATTTTATATCAATGATATAGCAGAAAAATTGTCACCAACTGTCTGCCTGTTTGCTGATGACACCATGATCTACATGGCAGTCAAGAATGACAATGAGGCAGTGATTCTTCAGAAAGATTTGGATCTATTGTGTGACTGGGAAACCAAGTGAAAGATGGAGTTCCATCCCAACAAGTGTGAAATACTGTCGATCACTAGGAAGAAGTCTCCAGTCGAAAATCCATATCAGATCCATGGCCAACAGCTAAAGCATTCGATTGTGCCAAGTATCTGGGAGTTAGGGCTTCAAACGATATGCGTTGGTCAAAACACATTGACATGGTTTCTGGTAAGCCCAACAGCAAATTAGGCATCACAAAAAAGAAATGTCAACATTAACAGTCAAACAATTAAAGAACAGGCAAGACATTAATCCGAACAGTACTTGAATACAGCCAAACAGTCTGGGATCCATACACTAAAACATGGATAAAACACCTGGAATCGATCCAACGACGTGCGGCAAGATTTACGCTGAGCCGATATCGCAGAACCTCCAGTGTCAAAGCCATGCTCAACGAACTCAACTGGGAACCGCTAGCCTCATGACGCTGGACTGTTCATCTGGTTACGTTCTACAAAATTCATCATAAACTCGTGGAAGTCAACATGCCTCTTAACCAGAAACTCCATGTTCGAACGACACGTAACAAGAACTCGTTGGCTTACCACATTCCGACAACATCTACTGACTACCAGAAGAACTCTTTCTTCCATCTTACAGTGCTAGACTGGAATTGTCTGCCCAAAGACACTGTTTGTTCATCAACCCCCGAATCCTTCAGGCATGAAATACCTCTACAGTCTGGTACTCCACCTTTACTGGTGAAAGGGAGTCGCGACCCTTCCGTGAGGAGCGAGGGACATGTTGATAGTCGTTGTGGCATTGTGACTGTTGGCTTAACACGTCTACACTTCACACTGTCAACTATCCGACATGGTCTGGAGTCTTCAACAAGTTGAAGTTTGACCATCTAGTGAAGAAGAAAAGAGCCAATGAGTCTCAGTCGGCCCGAGCAAAAAAACGATAACTTCTTGCGATAATCGCAGTGAAACATCAAACAAACAACTACAAAATCATCTAAACAGCATAACTACTCTCCTATCTCTTTGTCACAAATAACAACTATACAATCCAAAAATAAAATCGATACAAATACCAGGAAGTTATTGTTATTGTTTACATTTCGAATCATAGATATCGATTTGTAATATTCTTTGCAATATGTGTCTTTTGAAGATGGGCGATAATGGCTAATTTCGTAGCTATTTAACCAAAAGAGTTTATTACCGGTAATCATCTACCCGTGCACTAAATTAATTGCCAATAATGCAAAACAGTTAAAAACTTTTATTTTACGTGTATTGCTTTAACAAATCGCTTCAACATAATTTTTATAATCTTTATAACCAGTGTTCGGTTTGTCAAAAAAAAACAGTGAAAAGTCACCGGCTTCTGGGATAGGTTTTAAACTTTCAGATAAACAGCTAAGCCGATATGCAATTTAATGCAAGTCGGATAGGTCGTCGTCATTTAGTATAAAAGGGGAAGTTAAATCTTTAAACCCGATGGCAAATCAAACACTGTTCATAACAGCACAGTAAATAGTTTTCTGGAATGCTGTAATAACAAATCTGATAACATCTAATAGACCTAATACCAGTTAACAAAATTTTTTATAAATCATAATATTAGACCCTTATATATGTAACTGAACGCCGACACAGCCGAAATTGCCGAATAGATAGTCAAAAACTGAATAAAACATGTAAAAAAACTACAGTTGTGTTGTGTCAAACACCCAAAAATATCTGCATGTGCATGATTTTGCAGTTTAGCCTATTAAAATTATGGCATTAAAATTAATGTTTGAAAGATTAAGATTATGTGTGTAAATTGTAAAAAAACAAGCAAAGTAACAATTTAGAAAACGGAGTGCTGTATATTGCAAAAACATTAATATAAGTCGCCGGATTACAGCGTTTCGTGAGTACTGAAAGATACCAGGTAGTCGTTTAAGCGTTGTTATCCCTAATTTTTTAGTAAACGTTTTCGTAGGTGTTTTATCTATGGTCACACCCACTTTGCAAAATGTCGTCAGTGTTATAGTTTGTAAAGCGTTGTTGTTAGCCGCAGTTAAATGTGTTAAATGACAGATAGTCACGTTATGAACGAACGACAGATGTTGGAAAATGGTAGAAGTGAGTTACCGACAAGTAAAATACCGGTATTACCTGTGCCATCCTACAAGAAAAAAAATCGTGGACAGGTTTGTAAACAAAGCTGTGCGGTATGGTTGTGAGTAAAATGCGTCTTTTGCGTCTAGTGCGTCTAAGTGCGTCTGCGTCTAGTAACGTATGTAACTCTTAGCAAATCAAACTTTAACGTCAGTCCAAACTCTATACCTACCCCTACTCCTACCCCATTCGATTCATGGAACTTTCGTACCTGAGAACTTTCGTTCCTAACGTTAAAATTCGCATGGAACTTTCGTCTCCCAAAATGGAATATTTTATTGAACCTATGTAGACCTGTCAGTATTTATGTTTATTAGCTGGCGTTAGCCTATTTGTTTAAGAAGTAAGTAAAGAGTTTGCTATTCTCTGGATGTAAGCTGCAAATTAAAGTTAATCGGCCTAGTTGAATTTGGTTGTCGAATTATTATTTTGCCGTTAGTTGAATGCTGTGATTTTGCCAAACTGTCATCATTTGCCATGTTTTTTGACCGAATGCTGTAACTTTACATTTTTACAATGGTATTTTTATGCAGCATAAGTTGCGATTTTCACAAAAGTGTGCCATGTTGTTTGACATTTTATGCCGTGATGTTATACTGTACCTAGTTACAAATTAACGTAGTCTATAACAAACATCGAACGCATGTTGCAGGCAACTTTTCAGTGCTTAAACAACCCAGCAATGCAAAAAAAACAACACATGCAGGGCTGGAAAATTGTAGTATGCAGTCTAAATTCAATGTCAGAAAAAACATAAAGCTTAAAAATTACGTAATGAATAAGCCTCATACATTCATTAAAAAACGTTAGCCGAAAAAATAGTTGAAACATTTTTTGCTGCATGCATCTTTTGCACTAAGATGTAGAACACGTTTCAAAGAATGTTTAAAAAAAACTTTGTTAACAACATAAAACACGTAGCATGAATAAAACATTTTCAGCACGAAGTATAGGCATATGCATATCGCACGATAGTCGCTTTTATCTTTCCCAGATATAAGGATAAATGCAAGCGGCGTCTGTTTCACGCGCGTGCCTAGATGTACACCCAAGACAGTCATGCGTCAACTTTATGTCATAGTTACGATCTGTCACAATGTAAAAAGTAAAAGTATAACAAGTAAAAAGCTTCGAAGGTGATTCCCGAATTTTTTAACGAAAAATCAAGTGAACATTTTTGTGAGTGTAGGAGGGCTGTTCCAGTTTCTTCCTATTTCATTTCCAATCTATTTCCCACATTTTTTTCCTTTTTTCCAAATTATTTTATTTGAAATTTATTAGGAAACAGTTATAGCAGGTATAAAGAAGCATATATGCACCACCATTTGTAAGGAAATCTCAGCTGCGCATTTTTACTATCTGTGTGCTATAGCATTAGTGTGTTTGATTATCATACAGAAAAGGAAAACTCTCTGTTACACGGACTACGATCAGGCAACTGGTGAGGATGTCGTAATGCAGAATGCCGCATCACTTACTTGGCCAGGAGGCACAACTTCATCTGTTGTGCACCTAGAATCTGAAGCATATGTCAAACGGTGTGTCCGGGAGTCTGTGACTTATGAAGAACCTGCGCCATTGTTAGTAAGAGGCCGGTATTACAACAACCAGTTTGCCGGCAACCATACTCATCCTGGCAACTGGATGCATGCTCTGGCTTCCAGGTACATACAGTGATGTTGAAATATTACTGTCTCCAGACCTGTTTTTAGGTCGAATAACTGCTATTTCAAGCGATTCCGACTATAGCTGTCGGATACACATTTCTCCACTGCATGTTTTGTTTGTCTGTTGTCTGTTTGTCACAATCGTGCACCCTGCTTAAACTGCTCAACTGATTTAGATGCCATTTGACAGGCACACTCGTGTGGTCCAATGATAGTCAGATGGGAGTTCCTGGCGTCCATGGGAAGGCGAAATTTGAGGTCCAAACACCCAGCCGAAACATGCAAAATTTGGTCATTTGTGATTGTGATTCACCAGCTAGGACATCAAATAGTGATTCCGTTTATTATCACATTATTTTGGTTAATTGTTATAACACAGAATCGTTAAATAGCTGTTATGTTTATGTTGCATGTCATTTGATCATTAATAGAAGTTGCATGGCTTTCAAATTACCTGCAAATCATCAATCTTGGATGACCTTGAAGGTCACTGACAACCAGTATGGTCGGCTATCCTAGTGACAATTGGGCTTCTTTTAAGTAGTAGCATTAGAGAAGTGAGGAAAGTTTGTGAATACAGTAACTAGTATGTAGTAGTTGCTTGCATTATAGTATGTCCAGCAGTGTCTGTCATTTTAGTGTAATTGCTGATTTGACTGTACTTTTGTTGTAGGCCACCTAATCCACCTGTGTTTCTGCCGGAACACCAAGTGTCACATTCACCTACTGCTTATGAGGATCCAACAGTTGTCGCTTCTGAGAAAAAGGTATTTTGATGGTCTTGCCATAAACTACAGAAGTAAAGAAGTAGCATTGAGCTGCATATTTTATGAGTCATTTTCAATCAGTCAACAAATATTTGCTCATTAATGCAAACATTCTACCAGTAAGAGTGCATTCACATAGTGCGAGTCCGAGTACTCATCTATTGGCTGTCTATGCGAAGCCTATAGACACCTTATTTCTGCTCAGTTGCAGACTTTGATCGCAGATATCTCTGGAACGGATTCAGATATCGACAAGCGGAAAATGGCATACGAATTCTCCCATGTTGGGCAAAAAAATCTGGTGACCTTTGGTCCACTAACAGCTCAGCCCCATTGCTTACAGCAATTCTGAAAGCATATGTCTGTCTGTCTGTCTGTGTGTGTCTCCATTCTCGGACACCGCAGTGCATTAGGTCGAGTTTATGCTGCTGCTGCTGCTTGCTCTCTGTCTGTGGCCATGGATGGTTGGAGATGCGGTGATGCTGCCACTGCTGGTGAGCTAGTCTACCAACCAGACCACCGCACGATGTGCAGCTGGTTGGCATCACTGGTCAACTGAGATCTGTTATATCAACAACGTTAATCTGGTCGTCGCTCACTCTTCATATTGCTTATCAGCCATCTTTAAAGCACAACTTCCATTACGCTGAAAAGTTGCGGGTGCAAACCATGCAACACGTTGTACAACGAGTCCACAAAAATAAAGTAGCAGAACTTGAGTCTTACTCTTTAGTTTATTTCAGTCCCATGGCTAACAGACTTGAAAATGTGGTTGGTAAGTTGGTTCGCGATGAGTTTTATTATCAGTCGAAAACAGTCGGTAATATTACATTGGCTCACTTGTCTGCAGAAGTTTAGAGCAACGCATAGACAGCCACTAAGCTATTAGTTTGTGGGTTCAAGTAAATACGAGTGCTTCCTGTGCGGCCACTTTCTCGTGGTGGAAGCATGCATGATGTCGACCGAGAGACTGGTGACCACTAGCAACGGTTGCCTGCCACTCACCTCCAACCTCACCGGCCCAGCAAAGTGCCGCAATCCCAGAGAATGCGATTTCTGGGAGTTTATCACAGGCGTCTGTTTGCAACTGGTCCACTACGCCTCTGGGACTTCCTGGAATGGATTGGGGCGGTGACTCGCCTCCCTCAGCTGGGAATGAGAGGGGGAGAGAGAGAGTAAATACAAGTTAGCGTGTATTTTAATGTGCAGCCATTCACATTGATAAATGTACAAAACGTAAGTTTATACACTTGTTAACTGCAACATCTAAAAACTTGCACATCGAAAACAGCAAAAATTACAAAAAGTGATATTGCCCGCATCACACTGACTGTGTCAATGTGCTGCTGAATAATATCACCTTTTGTAATTTTTGTTGTTTTATTCGTAAAATAACGTTTTTTACAGTTGATCAGTTACGGAGATATATCTGGCCATAGATATTTTACAATCATGATCTTGACCGTTTGGGGTCACGTGACATTCAAATGGCAACAAGGGTCGCTTGTGATGAAATTAGATTGGCCTCATTCAATAGCCCATCCCCCAAAATCTCCCATTAGATGCAAAGATCTTGGAGATATCTTTTACAGAATCTGAATTATAGCTCTTTTGTCTCAAATTTCATTTCCATGGCAACAAGTGTCGGTTGGGGTAAAATTTTGTTAGCAGTATTCAATGGCCCAACCCCGAAAACCCCTCTATAGACACAAAGATCTCGGATATATCTCTAGCAGAAGCCGAGTTATAGCCAATTTTGTCCCATATTTCGTTGCAACTAGGGAGAGTCCAGGGTAAATTTGAATGACACTGTTAGATTGGCCATCTCCGAAAACCTTACCCTATAACCAAAAATTACAACTCTTGTCTTATACACAGCCAAAGTTATGACTGTTTAAAGAATTGTTTAATTTTCCCCATAGGCGCCATTGTAATTTTTTGGAATTATTTGTATAAGTATGTAAAAAATATTAATTTTAAATTTTCTAACCTTGAAAGGTTCGAACTTTGCCTGAGGCCGCGTTGTTTGAGCCATCGTGCGTACAAATTTCCTGCGGGGTCTGACCTGTAGGTGCGTTGAAGAAAAAAAAGGTATACGTATGTCTATAAATAAAAATTTTTGCATATATTTTACCCATTTGTGGAGAAGCCCCCCTTGGGCAGATTTGCATGAAATTTTCGTGGACGTAATGAATCCTGCCAAATTTTATTTCACGATGTTCAGGGGTTTCGATTCTGTGGGGGGTCGAATTTTTGGCTTTCCCATAGGAAAGAGAAGTTGCCATTAACACAGGGCTTGAACTACCGTTCAGCCTGTGATATGAGTATGGGTTACCTGTGAAGTATCCAGAAAATGACACATAAATAACATTAAATTAATTCATACAAGCTATGATGCATCATGTCAGAACTTACATCTTTGTTGAATTGTTCACTTCTATAGGTACATGGTTAGTAAAATTATTATTGGTGTACAAAATGTTGTTATTTTATTTGCAAAGCACTTACTCATAAACCTAAACCTGGACTTGAACTCTTACTTGCAGTAAGTGTGAACACAGCCTAAAGGTTTGCAGCAGTATCACTAGCAGCAAGCAAGACTTTCCTTGATCATCAGAGCATCTATGGCAGTGTTATATGCATTGAGTTCTAGTTTTTTTTCTGTATCAGTTTCTTTAGTGACCAGTTACATGATTGTGTTCTTAATAAAAGTCTTGAAATTGATTTCTATGATGTGATTTCTGCTGAAATTTGCAGGAGATTTTCAAAAAGCCAAATCGCCAGCAGATTTATAAAGCTGCAAACAAGCAGCAGGCTCTGACTCCGAAACAGCAGAAGAAGAGAGAGAAGAGAAGACGTTACCGAGAACTACAGAGGAAGAAACAGGAAGAAGAGGGAAAAGAACCGGTGAAAAAGCTGTGTAAATACTTCCAGGCAGGAAACTGTAACAAGGTAGGTATTGTGTAATGATTGATTATTATTATTGTTAGTTAAACTGCGTATGTGTGTGCATGCATTCTGTTTGTTATAATTATGTTTGTGCATGTATATCTGTATTTAGTGTTTATTTACTTGTATTTATAGGTACCTGGTAGTTTAACAGTTACATTTTTTGTCAGTTTATTTGATGTGTCTGCTGATGATTTTTGTTGTGAGTTCCATTGCAACTGATTGCATAAAAATATGTGTCCCTAATGCCTATAATGTATCGAGCAGGATGTCATATCTCTGCTCTCTCATGCAGTATATAAGCCATGGTTGGTTACTCATTTGTTTATATAATATTTACTGAGTTTATCATAGTGCCTGATTTTTTTATTTAAAGTCATTAATTGGACTTCCAAACTTCGTATTACTGTACCCATACATGACATAATTTTAACGTTAACTGTTGTTAGTTGTCTGGTTACTCATTCATGTGTAAAAGGACTTGCAGTCTGAGCAGTGTCAGAAAATGAAGTGTGGCAGTGTGGGCTTTCAGCTTTTGGCCAAAAACTTATATATTCCCTGAACCTTGCCATTATAAAGAAAGTTAGTGTTCATTGCACCAACGTCGTTCATGATCTCAGTTCAGCTGAACCTAGATTTACGCTGCACCAAGTTGAACTCGGATCAGCTGATCCTGTTCAGTTGAACGGTCGTGGTTATACCGTGGACGACTCATCAGTTAACCACGCTTGGCCTACGGGCCAACTACGGTGACATCGCAGTCACACACACTGCTTACGAAACAGTCCAGTACAGATTGGCCATAATTTGTTAGAATTTCAAGTTTCCCTGAAGTTACTACACAATTTTCCGAAGATAGGCATTTTGTGTTCCAATAGATATTTATTAATTATTCTACATCCATTGTCAAGATATATGTTTGCCATAGCTATGGCATAGGCACTCATCGGCACTCTAGAATGCTGTTTATTTATCCATTAATTCATATATCCAGCACAAAGACCACAGAAAACAGATATAGCACAAATGTAACATATCTAGATCACAAGTATAATTGAATTTAATGCCTTATAAATCGATACAAATGAGTTTTTGTTGCTGTGGTTAGGGTTCGATCGTATGTTTACTGCAGCAATTTATCGAGCAAAAAGATCACGTAAAACAAATACTTTAGAAATCTGCGATATCCAAATCATCAGCATAATTACATTAGAGGTCTTATAATTTGATACAGTGAAGTTTTTCCGACAGGATAGGATTTGAATTGCACAAGTTTTTGCAGCAATAGTATCTCCGCATTCATCGCTTGAACCGAGATCAAAATTCAATCGGTGGTCAGACGGTGGTTCAGAATTGAACGGAGATCAACGCTTGAACCACTTTGGTGCAACACAAGTTACGGCTGAGCTGGGTTCAAATTCAAATTTGATGCGAGTTCAAAGTTGAATGGCGTTGGTGCAACGCACCCTTAATGGTCTAGTTAGAAGTAGCATATTACTGGCAGACAGTGGCAGTAGGTGGTAAGATCGTGACTGTTGTTGTGTGATGAATACGTGCAGGGAAGTGACTGCATTTTTAGCCACGACTGTCAAGTTATCAAAAAGCCGGAGCTGTGCAAGTTTTATCTGTTGAGTACGTGCACGAAAGATTTAGCATGTCCGTACTACCATGATATCCTTTCAGTTCCTACAGGCCTACTGCATTTCTTATTGTCGTGTTGTGAATATGACTCCTAGCTGTAATGAATGCTTTTTGTAAATTTATATTGATTTAATTTGCATTTCTTAAATTAGTAAATAATATCTGAAAAGTTGTATATGTCATTTTGTAATTTGTTATTATATAATAATTCAATTTTTATTCATGTATTTTTTTTATTTTGAATGACTTTGATGGTACAGTTTTTGAAGGGGTTAATATTCAGTTCCATGGTGCTAAGTAAATTTTTCAATTCAGATAACTGTGTAATCTATGACTGCCTTAAAACATACACCATGTCCCAATAAACATACTTTATATTTATCTTGTGGTCATAACTTGTCAGTAGATAGAAAAAGCAAAACCATGCATGCTTTTAATGCCAAATTTTGCCTTAACCAACAGTCTCCACTGAATTTGAAGAAATAATTACAGACACACTTTTCAGTAGTGTATTTTATTTACCACTGGATATTATGCAGCATCTTGTGAAATATCTTACTTTATATCTTGATTTGTGTGACTGTCTACGAAACCTTTCAGCAAATATAGGCATAAAAATTAAAATTAGTTAAGTTATAGCAGAAGATATGACATTTATAATTTTTTGGTCACGTCGATGCTGTTATTTATCACAGTATTATATTGACAAAGTTTACTGTAGATTGCCTTACACTGATCACTTCGATTAGCTGTAGAGTATGAAGAGATCTGTTTCCTTAATACTTTGCTGTACGTGATTGGCCGTGCAAGTTCTTTCACCGTTTCAAGTTCTGTATGAATGGTGATTCTTGTAAATTCTCGCATGCGCCGCTGACGGAGGAATCGCACAAACTGCTCGAAAAGGTAGGTAGGACGTTATACAGTTGTCTGCAGTGTTTTATTATTGTATACATTTTCCTTAAACACCATGGGCTGTAAAAACATGGCACTTTTTTTGTCAATATCTTTGCCGATTATTGACTGATTTTCAAAATTTTTTCACTGGCACACTCTGCAGGCAATTTGCAATAATGTGATTGTTATATATCCCATAACATGGTAAATGCATTTCTACGCTACCTTGTGAAATATAAATGTAAGCAGAAACTAACCATAATAGCAAAAATTTAGGTAAATGAAAAAACACTTCAAACTAACATTGCGATGAGTGATCTGCAATGTTGATGTGAATTTTTTTTTCAGTTTTACCAAAATGTTTGTTTGTTATTATCGTTATGTATGCATATTTTTTGATATTTTACAAGGTAATGTAGAGATGCATTTATGGTGTAGTGGGATGTGTAATAATCACATTATAGCAAATTGCCTGCAAAGTGTGCCAGTGAAAGAATTGATCAATGATTGGCGAAGATATCGGCAAAAGTTAAGTGCCACGTTTTGTATGGCCCACCCTGTAGTTGTCATTCTAGCGTTAACTAGCCTACGTTATAATGTTTTGTTGTCTCTGTTTTTATGGCATTACTGGAATGGCATCTGGCCTGTAGAGGTTTTTCCTGCAGCTTTCTTAAAAGGTTTTTCATGGAGACTGACATAAGCTGTAACAACTTTGGCATGCAGGCTGGTTTAATGAAAACGAAACACATTTGCATTTTGCAGTAAGTGTGCATCCACTGAAGTATGCCTGTGATTACTGTGTTTCGTCTAATATACTATAATTGTGGGTTGTGGCTGTTCATTGACAGGCAGTGCAAAGTGGCGGTGCAAGTTCAGCTGGAAAAGCAGGTAATGTCGAAACAAACACTAACAAAGTGACAGTAGTAATAATTATGTTTGTGGTAGTGACGGCAGTATTGTTTTTAGCATCAATTGGTGGGGGGTTTAGTGAATTTTTCATGATTTTCGGCTGCGACACAAATTTCAATGATTGAAAATTGTAATCCCCAATGACAATATGTGTATGAAGTTCTAAGACACTGGCTAATTATAATTGTAAGAAAATTTAAGTTAGCACTTCCACAGTCTTATCAACGATGTACTGGAAAGACGGACAACATAATGGCACCCACGCTATGCATGGTGCACGTAAAACTTTTCAATAATGCTGTTTTACTTTGTTTGGTAACAGACCAATATGTTATACTAGGCGCTTGTTATGACACCCCCATCCTTCAATACACAGCATTCTGAGTAGGTCCGTGGACGCCAAAATTAACTTGACATTTTCCTAAAAGAGCACAATTTTCTTATTTTTTTTGACAGTAATGTCAGCACCCAGCGTTTTGTCAACACGAAGAAACTTACATTTGAAATCTATGATATACGAGAACGATGCAGAAAACGAGATGCCATGTTGACAGGCTGATGATGTCACCGCATGTACCCGTAGTCAACGTAAAATATGCACAGAAACGTAAGCATTATAAAATCACATTGCCTACCTATGTACTGCTGCAGTTGTCATGTGACACAGTATTTTTGTCATTAAAAGTATTAAATTAATTGGTAAACACTGACTGGGTACACGCGGTGACGTCAATTCTGGCCACTGACCTAGATAGATTATTTTGCATAACGTAATGTCGCATTTTGTTACAATTTGTGCATTATTTTCATATATTTATAAAGCTTAAATCAACATATTATATATGCAAGGTGAAATGTCTGATTCAGATCTACATAAATTTCACAAGTGAGTTTGACCGTGGCCATGTACCTAGACTGTCAGGAGGATGAGGGAAGATTACTAGAACTGTCATTACTGTTAAATATGCACGTTTATAATTGACAGTTTTTGCAGTTTTAGGCTTAGGTTTGATATTTTGTGCTTCGTGTATTCACTTTTTGTGTAAAGGATAAATTTGGTCTTTTGTTATTACTGGTTATTATTACTGTTATTATTTGTATACTGCAACAGAAACTGTATAGGCTGTAGCATGTTTTTCTAGTGACAGCTCGGCTTTCTTATATTTGTTTACGATTACAGTGACATAACAAAATATAAGACGAAGGTGAACTTGTCATTATATCAGTCGATCCATTCTACTAACATACAGTTGCTCCATGTTTTTATTTATATATTTTATTTTGGCATGTGCGGACAACTGCAATAAGAGAAATTTTGATCGAGCCAATAGCGATGACAATGGCCATAAGAAATTGTTTTTTTGTTTTATTACGCATGAGAGCTAGCAAAGCTATTGCGCATATTAGCTATGGTAACTCTGTCCTGGTGTCTGTCTTAGTGTCTGTCAGGTCCTGGTACCATACTTACAAGACCAGGTGAGATAGAGACATTGGGTTTTCACCATATGATAGCTTAGTGGCTCTAGTATTTCGTGACAAAATTTAATGCCACTGGGTGAAGGGGGTCCCCACAAACGAGTGGACGAAAGAGGGGCACCCCTGTTAAGAAGGCGTTATTCTACTGTTATTGGCTTGTGTAACATGAAAATGGTTGCAGATAGGCACAGATGTGCTGCTTATCACAACAAGCACTGGCGATGAGCTTCTTACGAATGTCAACATCGATGACTTTGAATGACCTTGAACTCCTAAAATAGGGGGTTTAGTGAATTTTTCATGATTTTCGGCTGCGACACAAATTTCAAGAGTGAATTGCGCCGAAATGGCTGGAGATAGACCAAGACGACCTGCATACAAAATTTGCAGCATTGAATGTAGATTTAAGCAATCCAAATCCAGACCTTCTAGGTTCAAGGAGGTTTGTGCACAAATAGGGGTACCCCTTTAAAAAGTGCTTATTTGTCTCCTGTTGTCTTGTCTAGTGTGAAAGTGGTTGCAGATAGGCAGAGACATGCTGCTAAACATAACAAGCACTGGCGATGAGCTTCTTAGGGGTGTCAACATATATGACCATGAATGACCTTGAACCCTAAAATAGGTGTTTTTGGTAATTTTTTGGCGATTTTTGGCAGCAAAAAAGTGAATTGCAACAAAATGGATGGAGATGGACCAAGATTACTTCAAGTTACAGACGAAAATGTTGGTGATGCTTTTTGGGACACAGTGTAGGTTGTCAGCAAATAATAATACAAATGCCCGTGTTTGTGGAGCTGTTAGCTTGGCACTCTAAGTAACTAAGTAAGTAAGTAGTCAACGCACCATATGTCAAAACAGAAGTTCGAATCGTAGGCGTAGGCTGTTGCAAGTGTTTATCCTGTTTATGTGATAAATGTAGCTCTATGCCAAGTGGCACCCAACATTTGCACCAAGCCAATCAGCTTGAGCCAATAGATCCACCTATAAGCACTTATATATTCACCATGATCATTTATTATTATTATTCAGCTAGACAACTCAAAAACTACATTGTACAAGTTGAATAATTACTGCTTTCTGATATGTAGTGATTGCAATCCTGGGATTGAATTTTCAATCCCGACATCCGAGATTGAGAAATTTGTAATCCCAGGATCCCGTTTCAGGATTAGGCTTACAGAGTGGTCGCTGTTTTGGTGTCCATAGTAGACTTACTTCATGCATGACGATGTAGTACGGAAGGTATTGCGAGCGCAGGGAGTGACTGTGACTGCAAAAACACAAATTACGGTGCGCAGAAAACATAGGGCTCTAACGCGCAACAAATATTTATTTATTAGAAAGCTAGAATTGTTATTTGTGTCATTTAACACAAAAAAATACAATTTTAACGAATTTTTCTAATCCCGGGATTGGGACGCCGCCAATCCCGTGATTCGGGATTGGTGAAAACAGCCAGGATCCCGAGATTCGGGATCCCGGGATTGCGAACACTACTGATATGCTTATTTTGCTATTCAATTTTGCAGGTGAGCAGTTGTCAAGTGATGTTGCTAAGGAAAATTGTCTTTCGAATGGAAACTTTCAGCCAGCTGTGGTCTACAATGCTTCGATAATGCCACTGTAAGTTCTGTACAGCACATGAATGGATTCTGCTTTCACTGTTAGGACATGTTAGCATTATTTTGTGTCAGTTGGAATTTTCAGTGGTTACTTGCGGAATGAATCAATTTTTGCAGCATATTCATTTTGCTTGTAGCCTTGTCAATGGTTTAGGATCTTGAAGGACATCTGACCTGTAGAGTAAAAAAATTCCATTCAAACAATATTCAAAATTATTGCACTGGGATCTGTGTTTGAGCCAAAGCAGAAATTCCTTAGCAAATACTATACAAATACTAGCATTCTGTCTGCACTACTTTCTGTTTTTTTTTTTGATAATTTCACTGCAATTAGCCAAACTGTGACCTGTTCTGAGTAATGATTGCAATCGCAAGATTAATTGATTTCTGTCTCAGGATCCGGGATTAAGAAATTTGTAATCCCAGGCTTCCATTTTCTGATTTATGATATATTGGTCATTATTTAGCATCCTTTTAGTAGTCTTATTACACGGTGTTTCATAAAAAGGCCACTACCACTAAGTGTAGGGAGTGACTGTGACTGTCAAAATGCTACCATAGATACAGATAAAGCAGTCATAATGCCTAAATAATAGAATTGTCAAATTAATGCATTACTGCGTTAAAAAACTAACACGCATTTTAAAAAATTAAAGCATGTTAAAAAAATTAACACACATACGTAAATTTACTTAATTCTGTGAAGCAGGAGTTCCAATATTCCATTACACTACATTTATTTTACGATCGAATAATATTCAAGTAATTAACAAGAAATCTGAGCTTATGCTCATGAGATGCACAAGAGCCTATAGCAGTTTCTGTTCGCAAGTTGTCTTGGTCTATATCCATCCATTTCGTCACAGTTCAGTCTTCTGCAGATGAAAATTGCAAAAAAAATTGCTAAAAGCCCCTATTTTGGGGGCTCAAGGTCATTGATGTTAATATCACTGTAAAGCAGGTCACCAGTGCTTGTTATGATAAGCAGCATGTATGTGCCTATCTGAAAACATTTTCACGCAGAACAAGCCAATATCGGAAAATAACCACTTTCAGGGGGTACCCCTCTTTGACACCTACGTGCACAGGCCTCGTTGAACGCAGGGTGTCACCTAGCGTCCATCATTCTATGCGCCCTGATTCTTTCTGAGACTTCGGCGCTTTATAAATCATTTACTTACTTACTTACTTTCTTACTTTGACTGCTAAAATCTACATTCAGTGCTGAAAATTTCATATGCAGGTTATCTTGGTTTATCTTCGGCCATTTCCATGCATATCACTCTTTAGATGTGTGTCGCCACTCAAAATCGGAAAAAAAATTCACTAAACCCCTTATTTTGGGGGTTTAAGGTCATTCAAGGTCATCGATGTTGACATCGCTAAGAAGCTCGTCGTTAGTGCTTGTTATGCTAAGCAACATGTCTATGCCTATCTGCAACCATTGTGAGGCTGGACAAGCCAATAGTGTTAATATAACGTCTTTTTAGAGGGGGTGCCCCTCTTTCTTCCCTCGTTTGAGGGAACCCCCTTTACCTAGTGGCATGGAATTTTGTCTTGAAATACTAGACTCTAAGCTATCATATGGTGAAAACTTGAAGTCTTTATCTCACCTTGTCTTGGATCGGTACTGGGTCATGACGGACAGATGGACAGACAGACGGACAGACAGAATTACCGTAGCTAATACGTGCTATAGCTAGCTAGCTAGCTTTCATGCATAAAAATTGTTTTGTTGCCATTCCATCATGGTCCTGCGACACAGGCACAACTTTGTGGGCTTCATTCCACTCAACCTTTCAATGTAGTCAACCTACAATATCAGTGATGTTAATAATTCGTTATTAACATGTTAACGCATGTGTTAAAAAAATTAACGCAGTGCGTTAACACGTTTGAAAAATAATGCTTCGATAACTCTAATAAATAATTTTTATGAGATGGCTAAAATTATTTTATAATCTAACACTCGAAAAAGTACTATTTTAGCTAACTTTGTAATCCAGAAATCCTAGGATTTGTGTGCTGCCAATCCTGGGATTCAAGATTGCCAAAAACAGCTGGGATTCTGAATCCAGTGATATCAATCATTATTTCTAAGACCTGTGCTGTTGAACAAAACAGTTATTAAGTGATAACTAGAATTGTACAGTATATGAGCTGCAGTCATTGTCTTTCTGTGACAACTTGTAGGTACAATGTGGCCACCACTTCTCAGCAGCAGGTGAACAGCCAGAGTGTTTATCAACCATCTCAGCTTGCTACCGGCAGTCAGTGGTCGACAGATGCTTCGGCTGCTGCTGGTGTTTCTATGACGTTACAGCAGAAGGTTTATCATCTGACACCAATTGAGTTTGAGCATCCAGTGATACGGCAGCTGCCAGCGTACATTGATATGTGTGATCCGCGGTGGTCCACTGATCCGCGAATCCAGCCGTCCATCCGCCCCACAGCCATCGCACCTGTCAGTGAACATTCCTTCTACAGCCCAATTTTAGCTAATGGTGAGTCTAGTCTCTTTATTTTTCAATTTTTTATTTTAGTGTCATTGGTACTCGTGTCCATAGAGTTACTTCTGTATATACGTTTGTTATGTGCATGTGCTTGGTTTATTAAATGAATAAATAGTTAATAGTGGTGTACAGAATGTTGAATGTTAAAAGTAAATTTAGGTAGCACATTCTCAGAAAAACATCTAATGTGCTGAACAGACTAGAACTGCGATTTTCTGTTATTGTCCCTAATGTCTGCTGAACATTCTGCATTCCAAACGTCTTTGGGAAGTAAGTTCCAAACAGTCAGGCCAGCAACAGAAAATGTCAGATGGCTGTATGTGCTGAGACGGTGGCATGGTACGGAAAGTTGACTGCTGGTCAAATGCAGATGCTGTTGGACAATCGAAAGTGTTTTGGTTTTTATAAAATGAACCAAACCATCCAAAACATTCTGTTCAGTTGGTTTGGTTTGCCATATCCTTGACCGTTGTTACCTGGTAATGCAGTTCTTAGCAGAAACAACAAAAATGAAACCATACTAATTTCAAACAAAACTGAAGCCACCCCAATTCAGCACTGAAAACCATGGTTATTTTATTAACTGAACTGAAGCCGAACTGAACTTTGAAAAACATTCTGCACACCTGTAATAGTTAAGCAGCCCAGTGTGTCAGCTGATGTTTGTATGTGGAACTGTGCCGTTATATTATTGGCATCATTCTGTAGGCACATGGTTAAATTAAAAACACTGTTGTTGGTTGGATGATATGAAGGGCATCTGGAAAATTAAAGCATGTTAACTTAAGCAAAACACTATAAAAAGTGGCAGTAATAGTAGTTGTGATATAATTATATCAGTGCTGCTATAATACGAGACTTGAGTACTTTTTTCGTAGTCTGTCAATAAATTCTTTTGTTCCAGTAATTGTCTTCCAAAAATACAAAATTTAGGGCTCAAAATCCCCATTCTTGGAGAATTTATTGGTGAAATTGAAACTTCAAGTACCAGGTACACATGATCTCTTTTGTTGAAAATTTGTTGAAAATTGCAACTTTCTTCTTTCTACTTTTCTGACCCCTAACACTGCTAGCATATAAATGTGTTTATTTTGTTTTATTCAACTATAGGTCAGCAGTCATCCGGTGGTGTTGCTACGGAAAACTGTCTTTCAAATAAAAACTTCAGTGCTGCTGATGGACTGTCAGTGAAATCCAGCCATTGTGGTCAGTCCTGTCCCATACCACGTGAATCCTTACCCGACATGCTCTGTAAGCCAGAAACTTCACCCATCGTAGCTGTTCTGAAGCAGGAAAGCTTTTCGATTGGAGCTGTTAAACAAGAGCCCATTGAAGCCAGTATTGCTGTAAAGCCGCAGCCAGCTGAAGCCATTTATGCTGTTAAGTCTGAGCCTAATGAAGCCAAGAGTAATACTGAATCATCACCGCCTGCAGCCAAACACATCGTCTCATGGCTTACGGTTAATAAGGCAGAAAACTTCCCAATTGGAGCTGTTAAGTCTGAGCCCAATGAAGCTGGGAGTAATACTGCATTAGAGCCATCTGCAACTCGACACATGTTCCAGCACAATTTCTCGTGGCTCACTGTTAATAAGCCAGAAAACCTCCTGGTTGGAGCTGTAAAACCACAGCCCGTTGAAGCCAGTAATGCTGTACAGCCAGAGCCAGTTGAGGCCATTAATGCTGTTAAGTTGGAGCCTAATGAAGCCAAGAGTAATAATGAATCAGCAACACCTGCAGCTCGCCACATATTCCAGCACAATGTCTCATGGCTCACTGCTGTAAGATCGTCCGGTGTTCAGAAACTCTCACGAGCCAAGAATGGTGGTTCCAATTAAATTTGTTCTGCTCAACGTTAAGCCAAGAATGAACCGGAATTCTTTCGTGCGGATTTAAGTGCAATGTCGTGGAAAAAAATACTTGTCAGTCTGGCGCATAAAAACTAGAAGATGAATTCATGTTTTGCATAGGTCATGGATATTTGCTCAGTCATGGTTTTGGACATGATTAGCCTCAATCATTGCAGCTAGGTGTGGTCGTGTTGAACCATGTTTTGGTTATTTCAGTTGTATAAGTAAGTACTGTCAATATGCTATGTTAGCTTTTCACACGTGTGTGTGGTGTATGCAGTATGAAGGTCAAAAATGAATGTATTCTTCTTTATTTTGCACAACCCTGCAGCTTACAACTGCTGTTTTTACGCGCGAAAGCAGCTACTGCTTTCAGCGCATCTTAGCCATCACAATTCTGTCCATCCGTCTGTCTGTCCATTTGTCTGTCTCACGGGTGGATCAGTCAAAAGCAGTGCAAGCTAGAATCACCAAATCTTCACCGTCAGCTGCCTGGAAGACTCTAGTTTCAGGAACCGTAAAGCTTTTCCATAAATTTGAAGGGGGTCACCCGAACGAGGGTGCTAAATGAGAGGGGGTTGGGCAAAATTTGCAATTTTTGGCCAATAAGTCGCTGTATCTCAGTAACGGTGCGAGATAGGGCCTAGGTTACTATTAATCATTAATAGGAAGTCATACACTGGCTCTCGATTGGCGTCGAATTCAATGATCTTGGATGACCTTGAACGCCAAAATAGGGGGTTTTATGGATTTTTTGGCAATTTCGGGCTGTGATACAAGTCTATATCATTCACAAGTTGGTGCCACAGAACTATCGTTATGCGATCTAGATAGAGAATTTGGTATACTGGTATGTATATTAACTTAGCATGAACACCCCAATTTTCAGCTAAACTACTGAACTGGAACTGCTATAGGCTTTCGCGCATCTCGTGCTCAAATTTCTTGTCAATGTATATCGCAAACTGTGATCATGTAATGCTGTCTGTCCTTCGTCTTTACACAGCCAACTAATTATCACTGATTAAGCTGGTGTGTTGGCAAAATGGCTAGATACAAGGCCAAGTCCTGAATTAATAAAGCCAGGCTGGCCTATTGCTAAACGGGCAAATAAGCACGAATGATATCACTTGTAATGTCATTTGAATAGACTCGTAGGTTGAATTTCAATGAATTTGTATAACTTGTAATGTCATTGTCTGCAAGTCAGCGGATGTCATTTTTTAGGATAAGCTCTATCACACATCATGAAATGACTTTACATAATTGTTGAAGAAGTTGCATATCTAATCGTGGCTGAAGCTGTTTCGCAAGGCCTAGGCTAGAGTATCGGTATACTGGGCTTTAAGATTAAGGCGAATATTACCGGATTGTGTTTGTCAATATTGCCATCTGTGACATTCTATGTCCATTTTTTTTGTTTGTACCTGTTGTCTTAATCACGATGGCTAATTGTGTGATGTGCCAGCAGACAGGGCGAGATCAACTAGGTGCAGGACCTGTAGCAAAAAAAAATAGTGTGGCCATTTTTCAGTTCAGCTGAAATGAACAAGTATTGTCTTTTTGCAGTTAAATTGAAGTAGTAAAAATATGCAACTTCAGAATCTGTATTTTTAATTTTACACAGCAGTCAAAGAAGATATAGCAAACAGTTTTGTTCCGGTAACATAAGTAGGATATATTTGGCCAGTAGTAACTTTAAAAATAATAATATTTATGATAAATAATAATGGTAAACGTAATAAGCTTCAGAATGGCACAGATGATAACTTTGTGACACTTGCTACTTTTCCTACTGCGTTAATCTAGCATAACTCTTCTATTAGGCTTAGGTGGTGCTGGCCTCGCTGGGTGCATTATCAGTCATTACAGTTAATAGTACATGCACTTCTCTTGTCTATGCCTTTGCTGAGTGAACAGATATTAATTAAGAATTAGAGCTGTTGAAGCGTTAATTTTTTTAACGCATGCATTAATAATGCATCATTAATATTGCTGGGGTGCTGAATTTGTAGGACCTGAAAATGACGGATCACAAAAAAACAATGACCGGAAATAGCAATAGCTAGAAAATGAAGGACTAAATTGCCCCCTGAATATCAATATTATTTACAGTAGTGATGGATCGGCAACAACTTGAATTCATTCGATCATCAAATAACCGCAGTTTAATGAAATATTGGAACTCCTGCTTCAAAAATTTAGTAAATTTACGTATGTGCGTTAATTTTTTTAATGCACGTTAATTTATTAATGCACTAGCGCGTTAATTTGATAGCTCTATTGACAATTATTTAAGAATGCTTTGTGCAGTCATTGACATGCGTGGTTGTTTGTTTGCTGCTAATTTGTTTTGTTCCTGTTTACTGTTTCATGATTTCTGACTACCAGTATGTTTTGATGTGTTGTCAAATGCATTATGCTGTGAATACTTAGTACAAAGGCAAACAATACGTCTGAGTTACGTCCGTATTAATTCATATACAGAGTGGTCAAAAATATGCTGTAAATATTTTCATAACTGCATCAAGCAGCATCATACACTGTGTCTCAAGAAACTTCCTACTTTCATTTGTCCATATCTTTGCTAAATGAAGATCAATTTTCAAAAAAAAATTCACTGGCACATTCTGCGGACAACGGGCGCCAAAACCGTCGATACAGGTACATGTATCACCATACCTATTAGGCTACTGTAGGCCCTCGAGAGGGTGGGGTAAGGGCGGATTAAGCTACAC